>Ga0187876_1000070_pt1 | contig 95448 bp, 72 predicted proteins | sample June2016WEW_17_4_FD_133000 | JGI IMG/M metagenome (GOLD analysis project Ga0187876, IMG submission 133000) | Peatland microbial communities from SPRUCE experiment site at the Marcell Experimental Forest, Minnesota, USA - June2016WEW_17_40 | ecosystem: Environmental > Terrestrial > Soil >... | reverse complement strand
TCCGCCGTTGTGTTGGCAGTCATCGTGAACGTGATGGACTTGGAAGGCAGCGCCGCGTTGTTTACCGTCCACTTCGTGAAGACGAACCCGGGCGGGTCCGTCGCCGGGGCCACCAGGTTCACGAGAGTCCCGTACGCGACCGGCGGCACCACCGTGTAGCTCGTCGTGCCACCGTGGCCCGTGGTCGAACCGATGCTCAACCTGGTCGGCGGCCCGGAATTCACGTCGAGCGTAAAGCTGACGGTCGGTGTGTAGAACGCCTCCGCCGTTGTGTTCGCAGTCATCGTGAACGTGATGGACTTGTCCGGCAGCGCCGCGCCGTTCACCGTCCAGTGCGTGAAGATGAACCCGGGCGGGTCCGTCGCCGGGGCCTCCAGGTTCACACTCGTTCCGTACGCGAGGGGCTGAATACTGTAGGGGGTCGTGCCGCTCTGGCCCAAGTTGCTCGAACTGATGCTCAAGTGGACCGGCGGAGCGGACTGCACGTTCAGCACATACCCGTTCAGTGCGTACTGCGCCACGGCAATCGTGGCTCCGCTCATCGTGAACGTGATGGACTTGCCGGTCTGTGCCGCCCCGTTCACCGTCCACTGTGAGAAGGTGTACCCGGGCGGGTCCGTCGCCGGGGCCACCAGGTTCACGCTGGCGCCCGGCGCGACGTTCGTATTCACGTAGTAGTCCGTCGTCCCGCTCTGGCCGGGGTTGCTCGAACCGATGCTCAAGCCGGTCGGCGGGGTGGATTCCACGGTCAGCGTGTTGCCGCTCAGTGTGTACTGCGCCTCCGCCGTCACGCCCGCATCCATCGTGAACGTGATGGACTTCTGCCCGGCGGGCTGCGCCGCGCCGTTCACCGTCCACTGCGAGAAGATGAACCCAGCCGGATCCGTCGCCGGGACCTGAAGGTTCACGCTCATCCCATACGCGATCCCGGCGTGTGTGTAGGGCGTCGCGCCGTCGTGACCTGTGGTCGAACCGATGCTCAACGGAGTATTGGCCGGCGGCGTGGACTGCACGGCGAGGTTGTAGACGGTGTTCTTTGCGTAGTGCGCTACGGCGCCCACGGTCGAATCCATCGTGAACGTGATGGACTTCTGCCCGGCGGGCTGGGCCGCGCCGTTCACAGTCCAGTTCTGGAAGGTGAATCCGGCCGGGTCCGTCGCCGGGACCTGGAGGTCCACGCTCGCCCCGTACGTAACCGGCGACGGCGTCCCATAGGGCGTCGTCCCGCCGTAACCCGCACACGAAGTGATAATGATCCCGGGCGGCGGCGTGGAACTTACGGAGAGCGGGAAGCCGATGTTCGGCGCGTAGCGCGCGACAGCGGCCGTGGTCGCATCCATCGTGAACGTGAGGGACTTCACCCCGACGGGCTGCGGCGTGTTGTTCACATCCCAGTACAAGAAGGTGTATCCCAGCGGGTCCGCCGCCGGAGCCTGAAGCTCCACGCTCGTCCCGTACGTGACGTCGGGAATCGTGTAGTCCGTGGGCCCGCCGTGGCACGTGGTCGAAGTGATAACGACCCCCGTCGGCGGCGTGGAGCTCACGTAGAGCGTGTACCCGGTGTTCGGCGCGTACCACGCCACGGCGGCGGTGGTCGCATCCATCGTGAACGTGAGGGACTTCACCCCGACGGGCTGCGGCGTGTTGTTCACCTCCCAGTACAAGAAGGTGTATCCGGCCGGGTCGGTCGCCGGGGCCTGAAGGTTCACGAGCGTCCCGTAGGCGACGCCGCCAGGCGCCCTGTAGTCCGTCGTCCCGCCGTGGCCGGTGGTCGAACTGATGGCCAGCGTGACCGGCGGGACAGAAGACACGTAGAGCGTGTAGACGGTGTTCGGTGCGTACTGCGCCACGGCGGCCGTGGTCGCATCCATCGTGAACGTGACGGACTTCACCCCGACGGGCTGCGGCGTGTTGTTCACAGCCCAGTACAAGAAGGTGTATCCGGCCGGGTCCGTCGCCGGCGCCTGAAGGTTCACGGGCGTCCCGTACGCGACGCCGCCAGGCGGCAGGTAGTCCGTCGTCCCGCCGTGGCCCGTGGTCGAACTGATGGCCAGCGTGACCGGCGGGGCAGAAGACACGAAGAGCGTGTAGACGGTGTTTGGTGCGTACTGCGCCACGGCGGCCGTGGTCGCATCCATCGTGAACGTGACGGACTTCACCCCGACGGGCTGCGGCGTGTTGTTCACATCCCAGTACAGGAAGGTGTATCCGGCCGGGTCCGTCGCCGGGGCCTGAAGGTTCACGCCCGTCCCATAGGCGACGCCGGACAGCGGGTAAGGCGTCGCCCCGCCCTGGCCCGTGTTGCTCGAAGTGATGCTCAAGCCGGTCGGCGGCGTGGATTCCACGTTGAGCGTGTAGCCGGTGTTCGGTGCGTACTGCGCCACGGCGACCACGGTCGCATCCATCGTGAACGTGACGGACTTTACCCCGGCGGTCTGCGGCGCGCCGTTCACAGCCCAGTGCAAGAAGGTATACCCGGCCGGGTCCGTCGCCGGGGCCTGCAGGTTCACGCTCGTCCCATATGCGATGCCGGACAGCGGGTAAGGCGTCGTCCCGCCCTGGCCCGTGTTGCCCGAAGTGATGCTCAGCCCAGTCGGCGGTGTGGACTCCACCGTCAGCGTATAGGTGGTCACCAGGTACTGCGCTACCGCCGTCGTGTCACCGGTCATCGTGAACGTGATGGACGTGGCCGGAGTGCCCGGAGGCTGCGTCACGCCGTTCAGCGTCCACTGCAAGAACGGCTCCCCAAACTCGTCCGTCGCCGGGGCCACCAGGTTCACGGTCGTCCCCGACACCACGGCCGGAACCGGAACCGTGTAGTTCGTCGTCCCGCCGTAGCCCGTGCTCGAACTGATGCTCAGCCCGGTCCCCGGCGTGGACTGAACGGTCAGCGTGTAGGTGTACACCGCCACCGCCGTCGTGTCACCGGTCATCGTGAACGTGATGGAGGTGGGCGGCGTGCCCGGAGGCTGCGCCACGCCGTTCAGCGTCCACTGCGAGAAAGTATACACCCCGCTCGGGTCGGTCGCCGGGGCTTGCAGGTTCACGCTCGTTCCAGTCGCGACGCTCGGCAGCGTGTAGTTCGTCGTCCCGCCCTGGCCCGTGTTGCTCGAAGCGATGCTCAGCCCGGTCGGGGGTGTGGACTGAACGGCCAGCGTGTAGGTGCTTGCCACGGCCGTGTACTGCGCCACCGCCGTCGTGGCTGTCCCGGACATCGTGAACGAGGCGGACTTGTTAGACGGAGTGATTGCCGATCCGTTTACCATCCAGTATTCGAAGGTGTATCCGGTCGGGTCCGTCCCGGGCGCCACCAAGTTCACGCTCGTCCCCTCCGCGACGCCCGGCACCGGGTAGTTCGTCGTCCCGCCGTCGCTGGTGGACGAAGTGATGACGATCCCGGTCGGCGGCGTGGACTGGACACTCAGCGTGCTGACCGGTATGTACTGCGCCACCGCCGTCGTGGCCGCGCCCGTCGTGAACGTGATCGCCTGCTGCCCTGAAGTCTGAGGCACGTCGTTCACCCACCACTGCGAGAAGACGTCCCCCGTGGTCGGGTCCGTCGCGGGGGCTTGCAGGTTCACGGTCGTTCCAGCCGCGACGCTCGACACTGTGTACTGCGTTGTCCCGCCGTCGCCCGTGCTCGAACCGATGATCAGCCCGGTCGGCGGCGTGGACTGCACATTCAGCGTGTTAACGGCCGCGGTCACCGGGGAGAGTTCGTAAACCGTGCCATCAAAAGGAGAGACGGCGCCGCCGACGGGGGCTACGCCGTAGAGATTGCCGCTCCCGTCCATGATCACGCCCGACCCGAGGGTGTCCCCGTCGGTCCCGTTAAACGACGCGAGCGGGGTGACTGTCCTGGTCCCGGATGCTATTTCGAACACCAGGCCGTAACCATTACCGCCGAATTGAGTCGTTCCAAAGAGATTGCCGCTGCCGTCCATGAGAAGCCCGTCAATGGGCGATCCTTCGTCAGCCCCGCCGCCAAACGAGCAGAGCGTGGTGATCGTGGGGCTGCCGGCCGCGATGCTGGCGGCCGTGATTTCGAACACCGTGCCCCAGGTACTAGGGCCACCGAACGAAGTGGTGCCGTAGATATTGCCGTTGCCGTCTACGACGGGCGTCCCCTCGGGCGTCTCCCCGGTGGGACTGAAAACCCCCCCGCCAGCGAACGACACGAGCGCGGTGATCGTGTGGCTCCCGGCCGGCAATTCGTACACCGTGCCGATGCTATTAGCGCCGCCCTGCCATGCCGTTCCATAGAAATTGCCGAACTTGTCCATGGCGAGCCCGCCATGGCAGCCTGTCCCGTTGGCTCCGTTGAGCGAGGCCAGCGTGGTGATCGTGCCGCTCCCGGCCACCAATTCGAACACTGCGCCGTTGTTACTGTCACCGCCCAGATAAGTTGTCCCGAAGAGGTCGCCGCTGCCGTCTATGAGCAGTCCGCCGAAAGAGCCTTCGGATCCGCTGGCGAACGAGGCGAGCCGGGTGATCGCGTTGCTCTCGGCCACCACTTCGAACACCGTGCCGGCGTTACTGGCGCCGCCCTCCGTCGTCGTTCCGTAGAGATTGCCGAAGCCGTCCATGACCATGGCGCCAAAGGGAGCGGCGCCGTTGGTATCGTTGAACGAGGCCAGCGTGGTGATCGTGGGGCTACCGGACGCGATACTGGCGGCCGTGATTTCGTACACCGTGCCGTAGCCACCACCGCCCCGTTCCGTTGTGCCGTAGAGATTGCCGCTGCCGTCCATGACGAGCCCCGGCGAGGGCCCATTTCCGTTGGTTCCGATGAATTGCCCCAGAACTTTGAGATTATAGGTGGATGGCGGCGCCGCAGGCGTCACGGTGAAGATCGCCGAGGTGGCAGCGGTCAACGCGCCGTCAGTTGCCTGAAGCGTATAGGTGGTCCCTGCTGCGGTGACGGAAAGGGTGTTGAAGGTCGCCACGCCGCTCACGGCCTTCACGGTCAGCGTCCCCTTGAGAATTCCCGGCCCCGTGACGCCCGGGCTGACGGCCACCGTCACGTTCGAGGTGTCGGTCGTGACCACGCTGCCGCCGGCATCCTCGACCGCCACGGTCACCGACGGGGTGATCGTGCTGCCAGCCTGCGTGTTGGTCGGCCCCTGGACAAAGGCCAGTTGCGTCGGCTGACCCTGTGCCGTGAGGCAAAGGAGGCAGACGCCCGTCACGAAGGCGAGCATGGGCGCCAGTCCGATCGGCCGCGGGCGCCGGCCGGCTGAGAGACCTTGTAAACGTCGCCGATAATTTCCCATCGCACTCGCCTCTTTCTTATGAAAAGACGCAGTTTAAGGATACTGGCTTGTTGGTCATTCCGACCGCTATTCGCAAATGTTGCCCCTGGGCCACCTGCTGATTTGCATCAATTATCCCCATCTATATTCTGTACTTCTCCAGAGCCCTCGAGTCAAGAGAATTCCGGATCGGCTTATTGACCGGCGAGCGGCATGGGGCGTCTATCTGGTTCAGCTAATGTTCCTTCTCCGGCTGAGGCGATGGAATCCGGCGAGGCGGAAGAAGAGCGCGGTTGCCCGAGCCGCGGTTCGGCGGAGAGTCTTGCACAGCGTGTCGCCGCATCTTCGCCAACGTGCCCCCCTCCACGACGGACCGCACATCCTCGGCCGGGATCGTCGTGAACCAGCCTTCTCCCGGTCCGCAACGCCTTCCGCACCCGGACCGGATGCTCTCCTCTTGACGCAATACCTTATACCACAGCGTGGTATACTTCCCGTTTTATACTCCTGCGGCGCGGCACTGTCAAGGAATTCTCCACACGAGTGTTCCGGTCAGTGGGCGGTCTTTCAAGTCATTTTGAAAGCGATGACCTGTGGGTGAGACGAGAATGAAGCGCCGAGGGCGGAGACCCAGGCGGAAGCAGTCTGCCCCGAAAAGTGACTTGACAGGCGGGAGAATCAGGGTCAAACTCTGGCATCAGATGGCGGAATCGCTGCGTGGGATAGCAGCGAGGAGGGAAACGAGCCACCAGGCGCGGGGAGTATAAGAGTGAGCACTGGAAAGCAGGTCAAAGCGCGTAAGAACAAGCCAAGGCAAAGGGCGCGATCAGCGGCGCTGTGGCCGGTGACTTGTGTGCCCCCGGAAGAGATCGGCTTGAGCGCCAGCCGGCTCGGCCGCGTGGACGAGATGGTGCGCCGGTGGCTGGATGAGGGAACTGTCGCCGGCGCCGTCACCCTGGTGTACCGGCGCGGGCGCATCGGCCACCTGGCCTGCCACGGTTATCTGGACTTGGAGACCCGCCGACCGATGCGCGAGGACGCGATCTTCCGCATCTACTCAATGACCAAGATCGTTACCAGTGTCGCAGTCTTGATGCTTCTCGAAGAAGGGCGGTTCCTTTTGACCGATGACGTATCGCGATTCATCCCCGAGTTCAAGGATCTTCGCGTGGCCGTCACAGGCGCCGACGGCAAACCGGAACTGGTCCGGCCGCGTCGGGAAGTGACCCTGCACGATCTGCTGACGCACATGGGCGGTTTGACGTACGACGGCTGCAGAGAGGCTGCGGCTTACGGCAAGACGCTGCAGCAATTCGTCGCCGACTTCTGCAAAATACCTCTTTGCCGGCATCCGGGTGAGGCGTGGAACTACAGCGCCTCGGTTGATGTTCTCGGTCGCGTGATTGAAGTCGTGACAGGCCGGTCATTCGACGTTTTTCTTCAAGAGCGGATTTTCACGCCTCTGGGCATGACCGACACCGCTTTCTGGGTGCCGCCCGGGAAACGCGACCGGTTTGCCACCATGTACAAGCCCGGCGCGGATGGCCGGCTGGTGGCCTGCGACGATCTGCCGAGCTTCCCCGACCGAAAGACGCCGCCGTACACCGAACCGCCCGCCTTTCTGAGCGGCGGAGGCGGGCTGGTCTCGACCACCTCCGACATGCTGCGTCTGGGCCTCATGCTTCTGGGTGGCGGGCAATGGAACGGCGTGCGCCTGCTGAGCCGCAAGACGGTCGAATTGATGACCGCCGATCACCTGCCGGCCGGCCATCCTCCGATCCAGCCTTTCGGGTTCGGCTTCGGTCTGGGAGTGTCCGTCGTGCGCCGGCTCGGCGAACTCCGCAAACTCGGTTCCATCGGTGAGTTCGGCTGGGGCGGAGCCGCGTGCACCCAGATGTGGATTGACCCTGTCGAGGACATGATTCCAGTGATCATGCTCCAGTACCAGCCCGTTTCAAGTTCGGGTCTCGTAACGGACCTTTTCAAACATGTGGCCTACCAGGCGATCAACGACTGAGCCCAATCGTTAGGGTGCCGCACTGCGTGCCGCGGGTTCTCTGGGCAGGTCAAAGAAACATCAAGGCTGCCGAGCGTATGTCACTCGGCAGCCTTGACTTGCATCTGGTGGAGATAGGGGGAGTCGAACCCCCGGCCTCTAGAGTGCGATTCTAGCGCTCTCCCAACTGAGCTATATCCCCGAAATGCGCCCTAACGACGGCCGCGACCGAACGCTCGCGCGGCCCTGATTTCCTGGCGACCCCGAGGGGATTCGAACCCCCAACATCCAGATCGACAATCTGGCACTCTAACCAATTGAGCTACGGGGCCGCGCTTTTTATCGCCTCTCAAGTGGGCGATACCGGACTCGAACCAGTAACCTCTTGCTTGTAAGGCAAGCGCTCTAGCCACTTGAGCTAATCGCCCGGCAACAGAGCAAATATACTACGGAAACCGGGCGATTGTCAAACTCCGCCGATGCGCAGCCGGCGCCGTCTGCTGCGGCTTCCGGGAATTGGCGCTTTCTTCGGCGTTCTTGGTATACTCTCGCAGTCTCATAAATTGCAGGCCGCTCGATGCCCCGTGAGCGGGCGGACGGCTTCGGGAGGGAATCCATGAAACGCTCCGAAGTGAATGCGTTGATGCGCGAGGCGATCCGTTTCGTCCGCGCCCGCAAGTTCATGCTGCCGCCCTTCGCGTTCTGGTCGCCGGCGCAGTGGAAGGAGAAGGGACACGAGGCGGACGAGATTCGCGACTGCATGCTCGGCTGGGATATCACCGACTTCGGGCTGGGCCGCTTCCACAAGTTCGGGCTGATCCTCTTCACCATCCGCAACGGCCGCCCCGCCGACCGCCGATATTCGAAGTGTTACGCCGAGAAACTCATGATCGTCGAGGAGCGCCAGCTCACGCCGATGCACTTCCATTGGAGCAAGGCAGAGGACATCATCGTCCGCGCCGGCGGGAACCTGGTGCTCCAGCTTTTCAACTCGACGCCCCGCGAAGGTCTCGCGCGCACGCCGTTGACGGTTTCAATTGACGGCGTCCGGCATACATTGAAGGCCGGCTCGAAGGTCACGCTCACGCCGGGCGAGAGCATCTGTCTGCCGCGCAGGCTCTACCACAAGTTCTGGGCCGAGCCGGGCAAGGGCAAAGTCCTCGTCGGCGAGGTGTCGGCGGTGAACGACGATCAGAAGGACAACCGGTTCTACGAGCCGATCGGACGATTTCCGACGATTGAGGAAGACGAGGCGCCGCTGCACCTGCTCTGCTCGGAATATCCGCCCGCGCCTCGGGCGCGTTGAGGAGCCGCCGCGCCGGCCGGTGCCTCGAGAGCGCTTACTTCCGCGCCCGTCCACGGCGAGCTTTCGCCTTTTGCGCCGCTTCGAGATCCTCGATCACCGTCGTGTATTGCTCATGGACGATCTTCGCGTCGAACCCCGTGAACGCCCGCAGCAACTCGCCCTGCTCCATCGAGCTGAAGTAGTCCATGCACGGAACGAAGAAGTGCTTCTCCTCCAGCGCGATGTGCTTCGGATAGAGGTCGGCCAATTCATGGAGATCCTGTTCCATCGCTCTCAGGCCGGCCTTGTCTCCCTTCACGCAGCGGTCCTCGTCGAGCATCAGGCGGCCGACCAGCTTTCGCGCGAGCACGTGCTCCTCCGTCAACCGGTCCATCGTCCGGCGGTGTTCGTCGGACAGCGGCTTCGACGCCAGCGCGCGGAAGAGAATGTCCTCCTCTTTCCCGTGGTGGCAGCGATCGGTGTACATCCGGAAGAAGCCGACCACGGTGACGATCCATTCCGCACTCATCTCGCCGCCTTTATGGAGCCGAAACACTTCCTTCGTCAGGATCGGTATCACGCGCTCGATCAGACGATGTTCCTTCACCAGCACATCTGCCGCGACCATGACGGACTCCTTCCAGAACATTCTCTAGTTGCGTCTCATAATCGCACGCCCCAAGGTTCCTGTCAACCGATTCGTTGACAGCCCCGCGCCCCACTGCTAGAATCCAAAATTCGTGCAGGCCGCCACTCGCGAGCTTTTTCCGGGATTGCGCCTCATGGCTGGAGTACGCTACAAGCCGGACCTCGACGAATTCGTCGCCCTGTCGAAGCAGGGCAACGTGGTGCCGGTCTGCCGCACGCTGCTCGGCGACACGCTGACTCCGGTGAGCGCGTACGAGAAGTTCGCGCGCGGAGAGTACTCGTTCCTCCTCGAAAGCGCGGAGGGCGGCGAGAAACTGGCGCGGTACAGCTTCCTCGGCACGAACCCGTTCATGGTCTTCCGCGCGCGCGGCAGCGAAGTGGAGATCGAGAGCCACGGCGCCGCGCGGAAGTTCCGGTCCGAGGACCCGCTGGCCGAGCTTCAGAAACAGGTGTTCGCGTTCCGCGCCGTCGGCGTGCCCGGGCTGCCGCGATTCTGCGGCGGCGCCGTCGGCTACGCCGCCTACGACGCGATCCGCTACATCGAGCGTCTGCCCAACCCGCCGCCGGACGCGCTCGGCCTGCCCGATCTCTTCTTCGCGTTCTACGACCTGATGGTGGTCTTCGACCATCTGCAGAAGACCGTGCTGGTGATCTGCTCGGCGCGCGTCGAGGGAGATCCGCGCCGCGCATACGAGTTGGCGATCTCGCGGATTGACGAGGCGGTGGACCGGCTGCGGACGCCGGTCATGAAGCTCAGCGACGACATTACGCCGCGCGGCGAGATGACGCTTCAGTTCCGGAGTCATTTCGCGCCCGAGCACGGCAAGCCGGGACAGGCCAAGGTCGAGTTCTGCCGAGCGGTGGAGAAGTGCAAGGAGTACATCCTCGCCGGCGATATTTTCCAGGTGGTGCTCAGCCAGCGCCTGTCCGCGCTCACGCAGGCGGAGCCGTTCAACGTCTATCGCGCGCTGCGCGTGATCAATCCTTCGCCGTACATGTTCTACCTGCACCTGGGCGAACTGCGGCTGGTCGGTTCGTCGCCGGAGGTGATGGTCAAATCGGAGTCCGGCAAGGTGACCGTCCGCCCGATCGCCGGCACGCGGCCGCGCGGCGCCACCGACGAGGAGGACGCCGCGCTCGCCGCCGAACTGCTCGCCGATCCCAAGGAACGCGCCGAGCACATCATGCTCCTTGACCTGGGCCGCAACGACGTCGGCCGCATCTGCCGCTACGGCACGGTGAAGATCGAGGAGGAAATGATCATCGAACGGTTCAGCCACGTGATGCACATGACCTCGACAGTCACCGGCCTCCTCGACGACGGGAAGACCTGCTTCGACGCGTTCCGCAACTGCTTCCCCGCCGGCACCGTCTCCGGAGCGCCGAAAATCCGCGCGATGGAAATCCTCGACGAACTCGAACCGGTCAAGCGCGGCCCCTACGCCGGCGCGGTCGGCTACGTGGATTTCCGCGGCAACCTCGACACCTGCATCGCCATCCGCACGCTCATCTTCGCCGGCCGCGAGGTCATCGTCCAGGCCGGCGCCGGCATCGTCGCGGATTCCGTCCCCGAGCGCGAGTACGAAGAGACGCTCAACAAGGCGCGCGGCCTTTTCCGCGCGATCCAGGTCGCCGAGTCGCTGGAGCCGGCATGAATGTCCTGGGAATCGAGAGCAGCGGCCCGATCGGCTCCGCGGCGGCTTGCCGCGATGACGCCGTCCTGGCGCACCAGGAGCTCGAGCATGGCATGGAACATGGCCGGCTGCTGGTGTCGCTGGTGGACCGCGTCATCGCTGCGGCGCGCTGGGACAAGCGGCGCGACGTGGAATTGATCGCCGTCAGCCAGGGCCCCGGTTCCTTCACCGGCCTGCGCGTGGGCCTGGCGTGCGCGAAGACGATGGCAATGCTGCTCGACCGGCCGCTTATCGGCGTCTGCAGCCTCGACGCCATGGCCGAGAACGCGCCCGCCGACACCTCGAATATCCTGACCGTCGTGGACGCCAAGCGCGGTCAGGTCTACGCCGCGCAATACCAGCGGGTGGGCGCCTCGCTGCGCCGCGTGCTCGACCCGGTCATACGCACGCCCGCCGAACTGCGCGCCGCCGTGGTCGCGCCGGTCTATGTCATGGGCGACGCCGTCCGCGCGTATGCCGCGGATTTCGCGCAGCCGGGCTACACACTCGCGGCCGAGGAGCTATGGCGCATCCAGGCGAGCCACGTCGCGCGGCTCGGCCTGACGCTGTTCCGCGCGGGCCGGCGCGACGACCCGGCCGCGCTCGAACCGATCTACCTTCGACTGGCCGAGGCTGAAGAGCGGCGGCTGGCCCGGCTAGCGGCGCAGCCGGCCGAACGGGGTGCCTTGTGAAGAGCGGCGACATCTCCGCAATAGTGGGCCGATTCCGGCCGGCGCTCTGGCCGTTCATCTGGGCGCATGCGCTCGCCGGGTTCATCGCCGCGCACGGAAAAGAGGCGCTGGGGCTGGACGCGGAGTCCTGGCTGCAGGGACTCGTCGCCGGCGGGCACTGGGCTGTGCTGCTCGGCGGATCGGCCGCCGCGCTCACGGCGGTCTTCAACGGAGAGTGCGGACTGCAGGCCGCAGAGCGCGGAGCGTCGAATGCCGAGCCCGATTCTCAACTTTCAGTCCCCACTCCGCGCTCCGCACTCCGCACTCCGCACTTGGTGTTCTGGGCCGCGCTCGCGCTGCTGCTCATCGGGCTCGGCACGTCACCGGTGCTCGCCTGGTGGTATTTTGACGCGTATCTGATCGGAGTGATCCTCGTCGCCGCCTATGCCGCGCCCCCGCTCCAGCTCTCGGGACTCCGCATCGGCGGCATCGCGGCGCAGGCGTTCGGATTCGGCGCGCTGACGTTCTACAGCGGCTACGCCGCCAGCAATGACCCCGCGTTCCGCGCGGAATTCTCGCCGCTGTATCTTATCGGCTTCATCCTCCTTTTCGTGGCGCTGCGGCTGGCACTGAAACCGCCTTCGGCGAAATGGGCCTTCTGCCTGTACTGGCTGTTCCTCGCCGGCGCGTTCGGCTGCCTGGCTGCGGCGGAAATCCGGCTTGGGAACCGCTTCGGGACAGCGCTGCTGATCGTGCCGCTGGCGGGCTGGTGCGTGCCGGGCGCGCGGGGCGACCGCGCGCAGGCCGAAGAGCCGCCGCTGAGCCTCGCGGCCGGCCTCGGCCTCTGCCTGGCTACGGACGCCGCCGTGGCGCTTACGTCGCTTCTGCGGTAATGGAACGACGATAGACCACCGAAATGTCAGAGAAAAATCCTCCGGAAGAGGCAAGGCTTCTGAAGCTGGATGAAGGGCTTCGAGAAGAAGCTGATCGAATGCTGAGCGCTTCAGGGCTCGGAGCGATGCTTCGGCGCGAAGGGTTTGTGTCCGTCGGTTCCTACGCGATGCGGACCATGACTTGGCGGGACCTTGACTTTGAGCGCATCGAGAGCGAGCCGGACTGGGGCCTGCATTGGAGACTCGGCGCAATGCTGGCCGAGTCGGACTGGGTGTGGAAATTCAATTGCACCCATGCATATCGGCAGCCGGCCGGCGCCGATGAGGGCTTGTATTGGGGACTGCGAGTCTCCGATCCCGCTGGCGGCCAAATCTGGAAGGTGGACCTCTGGACGGCGCGGGCAGAAGAGTTTGCTCGAGGCTGTCCCAACCGCTCCCGATGGGCAGGCCTGTTGACCGATGAAGCCCGTATTCGCATTCTGGCCATCAAGGAAGCGGTGTGCAATCTGCCGGAGTACCGCCGCGAAATGCTCTCGGTCCATATTTATGAGGCGGTCCTCGACAACGGCGTTCGCGGGGTGGAGGAATTCAAGCGCTGGTGGCGGGCGCGAACTCAACATCTGAGCGAATGCTAAGCGGGACGGCAACGATATACGATAAGCCTGCGCGCCAGCCCATCGTCTATGGTCCATCGTCCATCGTCGTGTTAATCGGTTCTCAACTGCCCATGCCGAGCGCCTTCATGACCACATATCGTAAGATCCAGTACCCGATGCCCGCGTAAACCGCCGCGGCCACGTCGTCGAGGACGATTCCCCAGCCGGCGGGCAGCCGCTCGATGCGGCGGATCGGGAACGGCTTGGCCACGTCGAAGGCGCGGAACAGGAAGAACGCCGCCGCGATGGACGGCAGCGTATGCGCGGAGAGGTCGGAGAGCGGGACGGAGAGCAGCGTCAGCCACTGTCCCACGACTTCGTCCAGCACGAACTGGCGCGGGTCGGCGGACTTGAAATGGTCCTCGGCCCACCGTCCGAGGCCGATCCCGATCGCGGCGGCGATCAGGAGCAGCGCCGGCACGATCCACCGCGTCGCCGGGCCGAACGCGAGCCAGACCAGATAGAAGATGATCGCGGCGGCCAGCGAGCCGTATGTGCCGGGCATCGCCGGCAAAAGCCCCGCGCCGCCGAAGCTGACGATCCAGCGTCTGTACATGCCGATGCCTCAATAGAGTGCGGAGTGCGGACTGCGGAGTGCGGAATGGAAAGTGGATCGGGCTTCGCCCGCACTTTGCGCGCTTCGCGCGAAATAGTTCCGGCGAAGCCGGCTCCTCTTTCTGCTCCGCACTCTACACTCCGCACTCCGCACTCTGAAATCCGCACTCAGTTCAAAGTTTTCCGCTTCGCCAGATCGCCACCGCCAGCAGCATGCCGAGAACCCCGGCGAAGAGGAACCCGCCCAGGCCGAGCATGGAGGTCTCCGGCATGTGCGCGGTAAAAAACGCGCCGCCGAGCCATCGGGGCAGGCTGCTCATGAACGGGTGGATCTTGGCGTGGAGCAGGATGCTTGATCCGACCACGATGCCGGTGACCACCACGCTGAACGCCAGCCGGTTCGTCGCGCGGTCCAGCTCGCGGATCATCCCGTCGAACTCGCGCAGGTGGAGCGTCACCTGCAGGCTGCCGTCGAGCAGCTTGCGCGAGAGCGTGCGCAGATCCTTCGGCAGCCGGCGCAACCCGTGGCCGATGAACCACGCCTCCCGCAGGATGTTCTGCGTGACGCGCCCCGGCGAGAGCTTGTCCGCCGCGAGCGAGAGCGCGTACGACTTCGCCACCGGCGAGAGAGCGAAATCCGGGTCAATCTCGCGCGCCATCATCGCCATCGTCACGAACGATTTGCCCAGCAGCACGAAATCGCGCGGCAGCAGGATGTGGTGGTCGCGCGCGAGCCGCAGCACGTCGTTCAGGCAGTGCCGCACGTCCAGGCGGCGCGTCGGAATTCCGTAGTACCGGTCCAGCACCTCCTGCAAGTCGCGTTTCAAATGATCTATGTCGGTGTCCGGCGAGACGGCGCCGATTTCCATGTAAACATCGGCGATGACGTCCAGGTCTTTTTTCGTCAGCGCAATGAAGCTCGTCGCCAGGTGGACGCGCAGATCCTCGCTCAGGCGGCCGACCATCCCGAAATCCAGCAGCCCGATCCGCCCGTCCGGCGTGACCAGGATGTTGCCGGAATGCGGGTCCGCGTGGAACAGGCCGGCCTTGAAAAACTGGTACAGGAAGACCTCGAACAGGTCGCGCGCCAGCCGCTTGCGGTCAATGTCCAGCGCGGCCAGCTCCGCTTTCTTCGTCAGGCTCACGCCGGCGATCCGTTCGAGCGTCAGTACGTCGGAGGTCGTCAGATCCCAATACACCGCCGGCACGCAGACGCGCTCGTCGCCGGCGAGTTGCTCCTTCATTTTGGAGGTGTAACTCGCCTCCGTGACGAAGTCCACCTCGCGCATGACCGAACGGCGGAATTCGTCCACCACCATCGGCAGGCGCAACGGCTTAAGCTCGTCGAGGCGGTCGGCGAGCGGCGCAGCGAACTCGAGCAGGTCGAGGTCGGCCGTCAGCGCTTTCTCGACGCCGGGCCGCTTGACCTTCACGGCGACGGGCGTGCCATCGTGCAGCCTCGCGTAGTAAACCTGCCCGATGGAGCCGGAGGCGACCGGCGCCTCGCCGAACTCGCTGAAGAGCTCGGCGATGGGCCGGCGCAATTGGTCCTCGACGATCTTCCGCGCGACGGCGGTATCGAAGGGCGGCACGTCCTCGGTGAGCGTGCGCAGCTCGACGAGGTACCTTTCCGGCAGCAGGTCGCCGCGAGTGGAGAGCGTCTGGCCGAACTTGATGAAGGTCGGCCCGAGTTCCTGGAGCGCGATCCGGACGCGCCGCGGCGCGGTCAGCTCGTCTCCGGGCTGGTGGTGTGAGTAGCGCAGCGGGACGAGGTGCGCCAAACCGGTCCGCTGGACGAAGTGCCCGAAGCCGTGCCGCACCAGCACGCGCAGGATGGGCACCAGGCGGCGCACCTGCTTTCGCGTGCGGGCGAGTTGTCTCAGGCTGAAAGGCATGCCGGCCCCTTAACCCGACGTGCTCACGAACCGCCAAGACACCTGGCCGGAAGCGGAGAACTATGAATGATGAGCCATGAAGCGCCTCTTCCTTTATCCTTCGCAGCTATGCGATCCAGCAACTTGGCGGCGAATGAATCGGATTCACCGCAATGCTCGCCGAACTCCGCCTCTCCGATGCTTTCGAGTTGTCCGCCGAGGCGCAGGTGGAGGGGCCCGCTCAGCCCATAGTAGTTCGGCGAGTCCCTTTATCTTTGCCCTTCCTGGAAGAAATCGCTCTCCCGCGATGAATCCTATCGCTTCCTTCCCGTCCTGAAGCTCCGGCTTGGACTCTATCGCCCTGATGTCCTCGAAAACCCAGCGGACTACCTGCCTGTAAATATTCCTGTAAGCCAACGGCTTTTCGCTGCGGAGGCGCGCCATGACCTCATCCAGCGAATCGGAGTCAAAATATCTGACCTGATAGTCCACGCTGTCAAACGGCTTGCGGGCGATCACGCAGCGATAGGCGGCTACGACAAGAATGGACATTGCCGGCCTTCTCACCGAATTGACAATGGATGCCAGCTTCGGCGCGATGTTACTGCCGCACGCCCCGCAAGTCAACCGCCCGACGTCGCCGATTTCTCCAGCAGAGCGCAATTCGACCGGACGCTTTCGGCGGAACGGCGCAGCGCCGCGCTTTCCGTCTCCGTCAGCTTCAATTCGATGATCGCCTCGATGCCGGCGCGTCCGAGCCGCGCGGGCACGCCGACGAACACGCCCGAAAGCCCGTATTCGCCTTCCAGCAGCGCGCAGACCGGCAGCACGCGCTTCTCGTCGCGCAGCACCGCGGCGACCATCGCCGCCGCGGCGGCCGACGGCGCGTAGAAGGCGCTTCCGGTCTTCAGCATCGCCACGATCTCCGCGCCGCCGTCGCGCGTGCGCTGGACGATCTCGTCGAGCCGCTTCGCGGGGATCAACTCCGTCACCGGCACGCCGGCGACGGTGGTGAAGCGCGGCAGCGGCACCATCTGATCACCGTGTCCGCCGAGCACCATCGCGCGGATGTCCTTGACCGAGACGCCGAGTTCCATCCCGATGAACGCGCTGAACCGCGCGGAGTCGAGCACGCCGGCCATGCCTATGACGCGGCGCTTCGGGAACCGCGTCCTGCGGTGCATCAGCCAGGTCATTACGTCGAGCGGATTGCTGACGACGATCACCGTCGCCTCGGGCGCCTCCTCGGCGATCCGGTCCGCAATGCCGCCGACGATAGCGGCGTTCTTCTGCAGCAGGTCTTCGCGGCTCATGCCCGGCTTACGCGCCAGGCCGGCGGTGACGACCACCACCTCGCTTCCGCGCATGGCGGTGTAGTCGTTCGAGCCGATGAACCGCGCGTCGGCGCCGAGGATCGGCGCGGCTTCGGCCAGGTCGAGCGACTTGCCCTGCGGAAGTCCTTCGACGATGTCAATCAGCGCCACGTCGGCCAGCCCCGCTTCTCCGATTCGCTGCGCCGTCGTCGCGCCGACTTGCCCCGCGCCGACAACCGTCACCAGCGGTCGAGACATAGTGCGCCCCTTTGCTTGAAGATCATGATTCATTCGGGAATCCAACCCGCAGAGAACGCCGGCGAGAACGAGAATCCCTCGCCACCTCTCTTCGAGGACTTCCTCCTCGTCCTCTGCATTCTCCGCGGCGACGAACCGCTGCCCTACACCGCCTCGACGGAGGCGACTTCAGGAATGGCTTCCTTGAGGATGCGCTCGACTCCCATCTGGAGCGTCATGCGCGCGCCGGGACAGCCGCAGCATGCGCCGCGCAGCCGCACCTTTACCAGCCCTTCCTTCGTCACGTCCACCAGTTCGATGCCGCCGCCGTCCATCGCCAAACGCGGGTCAATCTGCTCGGAAAGGACTTTTTCGACTTCTTCGCGTGTCACCATCGGATGCCTCCTTATCTAATGTACCTGAATCTATTGTAACAAGCTCGCGCGCCGGCGGCAAGAACCCAGTTGCTTTCTTCCGCGCCAGGGTAGTAGACTACTTTTTGAGGCAAGAGACCGGGCCGCGGCCTTGGATTGGGGGTGCAGAACGAAGCCCTTTGAGATCGTCAAGGACGTCTTCTGGGTCGGCGCGCTCCACCCGGAACTGAAGATTTTCGACGACCTGATGCCGACGCGCCGCGGCACCACTTACAATTCCTACCTGGTCCGCGGCGACCGGATCGCCGTCATTGACGCGGTCAAGGGCCTTTTCGCGGAAGAGTTCCTCAAGAACCTGTCGGCGCTCGTGGACCCGAAGCGCATTGACGTGATCGTCCTCAACCACACCGAGCCGGACCACTCCGGCGCGCTTGAAGCGCTCCTCGCCGCCGCGCCCCAGGCGCAGGTGTACGCCTCGAAGGCCGCGCGGCTCTACCTCGGCGACCTGCTCAACCGCCCGTTCGAGTGCTTCGCCGCCGGCGAATGTCCCGAAGTGCCGCTCGGGAGGAAAACCCTGCAGTTCATCTCCGCGCCGTTCATCCATTGGCCCGACACCATCTTCACGTACCTGCCCGAGGACGGCATCCTCTTCCCGTGCGACGGCTTCGCCACGCATGACTGCGATGAGCGCATGTTCAACGACCTGGCCGCCGACTTCGAGGAGGACTTCCGCCTCTACTACGACAGCCTCATGCGGCCCTACCGCGACAAGGTGCTGGCCGCGCTCGACGCGATCAAGCCGCTCGACATCCGAATGATCTGCCCGAGCCACGGCCCGATCCTGCGCCGCGACCCGAAACATTACATCGAGAAATACCGCGAGTGGGCCACGCTCAAGCCGCGGGCGAAGCCGTGCGTCGCCATCTTCTACCTGAGCGCGCACGAGAATACCGCTCACATGGCGGCAGCCATCGCCGAAGGGCTCCAGCGCGCCGGCGCCGACGCCGACCTGCTGCACCTGACCGAGGCGGACGACGCGCGAATCCGCGATGCGCTCGAGTCCGCCGACGGTTTGATCTTCGGGTCGCCCACCATCGTGCGCGACCTGCCGCCGGCGATGTGGCGCGCCCTGTCGCTGCTCTCGACGGTCAAGCTCCGCGCGAAAAAAGCCGCCGCCTTCGGCTCCTACGGCTGGAGCGGAGAAGGCGTCGCCTTCATCGAGCAGCGGCTCAAGGACATGCGCCTCCCGCTGGTCGAATCCGGCCTGAAAACCAAATTCACCCCCGCCGCCGAGGACCTCGAAGCGTGCCGCGCCTTCGGCGCCCGCTTCGCCGCCGCCGTCGCCGGCGGGTGAACGAACGAGAAGTCGCAGTGTCAAAGCGGGAGGAATGCAACTCATAGGGAAGGTACACTTATTGTGCTGTCCGTGAGATAAGTTGCATAATGGCTGGTCATTCCGAGCGGAGCGAGGAATCTCAGTCGCCGCGCGCGCCGACAACGGTTCAAGGTGTGGGATGCTTCGCTGAACTCAGCATGACGCGGGCTAGCCTTATGTATGTTATTCTCGGGACTCTACATCTATGAAAACGAAGCCTAACGTTCAGATCAGGCACGATCTCAGGCCGGAATACGACTTTGCCCAAATGAAAGGCGGAGTAAGAGGCAAGTATGCGAAAGCCTACCGCAAAGGGACCAACTTGGTCCTGCTGGCGCCGGACGTCGCCAAGCAGTTTCCCGATGAACGATCCGTGAACAATGCGCTCCGAGTTCTCATGCGCGTTTCGAGGCGAGTCGTGGCGCGCGCGCGCCAGACGCCCCGCCGCCGTCGCCGGCGGGTGAACGGAAGTTTATCCTGATGCAAGGTGGGGTTTGTTCGCCGAGAGAAAGATGCTTTTCCCCAGTTTCGGCATGCTCTTTCAGGCGGCGCTGCTCGCCGGCTCGATATGGCTGTTGGTTAAGATGGGCGGGCGCTTTCGCAACGACCTGGCCACGCTGCGGCAGAAGCAGTACAACTACCGACACCGGAACGACCCGGCCGTCCTCGAGCGCATGCAGACCGACGAGCGGCGGCGCCACTATCGGGAGACGTGTGTCCTGGAGTACCGCTCCGAGGCGGTCACGCTGGGACTTCTCTGGGGCCTGACGCTGATCGCCGGGCTCTAGGCGCTCGCCGCGAGCGTGGGGATTGTTCGCAGGATCCTTTCGGCGTTTCTGGCGCGAAATTGCTCCTTCAGCAGCAGGTTAAACGCGGAGGACCGAATCATTTCCCCAGACTTCGACAACTTCCGGCAAGCGCTTCGACGCGCCGGAGTTTTTCTCGCGGCGGCGCTGCTTATCGCCGCCGGGTTCACCGGCTGCGCGGGCGGCTCCGGGAACGGCGGCGCCGCAGTACGGCCGGCGGCCGTCTCGCTGGCCAATCTGCCGGAGCCGGGGCGCGAACCGGGCAGGCAGGTCCCGGACGGCGCTTTTCCGGGCCGCATCAGCCCGAGCGAGCGGGTCTTCATCGGCAAGGTGCTGAACATCCAATGGGGGACAGGCGACGTCAGCCGCATGGGCGCGCCGGGCAAGGCGGAAGTCGAATGCGTGCGGGCGTTCCGGGGCGTCCAGGCCGGGCAGCGGGTCATCGTCACGGTGTTCAAGCCGCTGTGGCGCGCTTACGGCGAAGCGACGCTGGAAATGACCATCTTCAGCAACGGCGGCGCGGACGTACGCCCGGGCGATCAATGGCTGTTCCTCCTCGGCGGATTCGAGAAGACCGATTCCGCCAATCCGGATATCCCCGGCGAAACGCAGGTCGGCGCGCTGGCTTACTGCCCGAAGGGCGATGAGCCGGTCATCGCCGAGACGGAGCAGGCCATCGCCCTCGACTCTCTCGCGCCCGCGGAGCGGTTCGCCGCGCTGGCCGCTCTGCTGAAACGCGGCGGATTGACCAGCGCGATTGTCGGGCCGTATGCCGTCTCGCAGATTTTCGCCCTGCGCGCGCTCGACGGTCCGGCCGCGGCGCGAACGCTGGCCGCGGCGCTCCGCGACGCCACGAACGGCGTCGAGCTTCGCACCGAGGCGCCGCCGCTGCTGGCCGAACTGGCCCAGGAAGCGCTCTCCGCTCAGCCCGGCGCGAAGCCGGACACGGACTTGAACCGGCTGGCTCGGCAGTTGCTGCTGGAGTCCGCGCCGGACCTGGAGAAGGCCGAAGCGGAGATCGCTGAATCGTATGCGTTCTGCGTTGCTGATATGGGGCCGCCGAACGATCTGCAACTGGCCCAACCGGCGCTGCTCGCCGCCGCGCTGCGGGCGCTCGTCCAGCGTGACGACGTCGCCGGGTATCTGCGCGGCGCCACCGTCGGCACCGCCGCCGGCGTCCACACGCAGTACGAGGCTTTCAGGAAGGTGCTCAACGCCGTCGCCGGCGAGTGATGGACGCAAAACGCAGGAAAATGAAATGATGTTCCCGACCTTCGTTCTGCTCCGGCAGGCGGCAAAGGCCTTGACGCCAGCATCTTGATGCGCTATTATGATGCTGTGATGCGAGGCGCAATCGGAGGCAAGCAGATGCGAACGACGGTCAATATTGACGACGCTTTGCTGGCGGAGGCGAGGCAGCGCGCGGCCCGCGAGCGGCGGGATATCGGGTCCGTCATCAACGAAGCGCTGCGGGAAAACTTCGCCCGCCGGAAGGCAAAGTCGTCGCCGGCCCGAAAGGAACCCGTCGTCACCTTCCGCGGCAGCGGCATACGTCCGGGCGTCAACCTCGATTGCATGTCGGAACTCCTCGATATCATGGATGGAACCTCGTGATCTTGCCCGACGTCAATGTGCTGGTGTACGCACACCGCGAGGAATGCGAGCGGCATGTCGAATATCGGCGCTGGTTGGAGAACCTTTGGGCCGCTCCTTCCACTTTCGGGATATCAGACCTTGTCTTGAGCAGTTGCCTTCGCATCATCACGCACCCGCGCGTCTTCACGACGCCCACGCCGTTGAAGACCGCGCTCCATTACGTCAATCAGATACGCCAGCAATCCAATTGTGTCGTCCTCTCTCCAGGCGCCCGTCACTGGACGATCTTCCTCGACCTCTGCCGCACGGCTCAGGCGCGCGGCAATCTGATGACCGACGCTTATCTTGCGGCCCTGGCGATCGAGTCCGGCGCTGAGTGGATCACTACAGATCGCGATTTCGCCAGATTCCCGGGTCTGAACTGGCGGCATCCGCTGGACCGGTGAATGAAGGAATTTGAGCGAGCGAATCCGGCCAGTTCAGCGGTCCTGACGCAATCCGGCGCCGGCGCTGTCAGTGCATCTGCAGGAGGCGTTCTCGCCGGCCGGCGTCACGGAGCAACCTTAAAGCCGAACGCGCAATTCTCCAGCCCATTTTGCCCGTTTTCAGCTTGCGTTTCGCCGCGTAGTTAGTATAATGTTAATAGACGCGGTGAAAGGCGGCAAAACATGGAAAACGGCTTCATCCATCTGAACGTGCACTCGAATTACTCGCTGCTCTCCGGCGCGGGGCGGATCGAGGATCTGCTCGGGCAGGCGCGCGAGCTGGGATTCGATACGCTCGCGATCACCGACACGAACGGGCTCTATGGCGCCATGCTGTTCCTGTCGAAGGCGCGCGAGATCGGCATCAAGCCGATCCTGGGAGCGGAGATCGAGTGCGCTTCCGGCGGCGCGGTCTGCCTGGCGCGCGACCGCGAAGGGTACGCCAATCTCTGCCGCGTGATCACCGCGCGGCAGCTCGACGAGAATTTTTCGCTCGCCGATGCGCTGGTCCGGCACCAGGAAGGGCTCTTCATCCTGACGCCCGATGCCGCCCTGCTTCGACGGCTGGCCGGCGCGATCGAGGGCGGCCGGCTCTTTCATGAAATCCGGTATTTTGCCGATCCGGCCCAGCCGCGGTTCGAGGGCGCGCCGCCCGTCGCGACGAACAACGTCCACTTCGTCTCGCCCGGCGGCCCATTCGACCTTGCTCAGGGCCGCCCTGAGTTCAATCGAATGGGCGGACGCGAGATGCACCGCCTGCTGACGGCGATCCGGAAGAACAAGCTGCTCTCCGAGGTCGGCCCGGACGAGGTGGCGCCGCCGGACGCCTGGCTCAAGAGCGCCGACGAGATGATCAGCCGGTTCGCCGGCAGCGCGCTCGGCCGCGAGGCCATCGCCAATACGCGCCGGATCGCCGACGCGTGCAACCTGCAGCTTGAAACCGGCAAGCCGATCTTCCCGAAATTTTTCTCGCTCAAGGAGATTCCTCCCGAACTGGCCGGCGAATCGCCGCGCACCGCGCTCCGGAAGCTGGCGCTCCGCGGGATGCGCGAGCGCTATCCTGAGAGTGCGCCGCGTTCGGCGCATGACGCTCCAGCGCCGGAGGTCGCCCGGCGGCTGGATTACGAACTGGCGGTCATTGACGACCTGCACTTCTCCGAGTATTTCCTCATCGTGTGGGACATCGTAAATTTCGCGCTCCGGAAGGGAATTCCCATCGTCGGCCGCGGATCGGCCGCGAACAGCCTCGTGGCGTATTGCCTGGGCATCACCAGCGCCGACCCGCTCGCGCACGACCTCTATTTCGAGCGCTTCCTCAACCGCTCGCGCACCGATTGCCCGGACATTGACCTCGATCTCTGCTGGCGGCGGCGCGACGAGGTGCTCCGCTACGTCTACGAGCGCCACGGCGCAGAACGTGTGGCGATGGTCAGCAACCACAATACCTACCAGGCGCGGTCGGCGTTCCGCGACGTGGCGCGCGTCTTCGGGCTGCCGATGGAGGAGATCAACCGCCTCTCCGCGATGCTGCCGCATTACTCGGCCGAGAGCATCCGCGACGCGAAGGCGCTCTTCCCCGAGGCGCGCGATTTCCCGCTCGACCGCGAGCCGTACCGCACCATCGTCGCGCGCGCCGAGGCGCTCGACGGGTTCCCGCGCCACCTGAGCATCCACATCGGCGGCATCGTCATCGGCGACCGGCCGCTGACCGACTACCTGCCGCTCGAGCGCGCGACGAAGGGGATCGTCATCACGCAATTCGAGATGAACGCCGTCGAGGCGGTCGGCCTGGTGAAGATTGACCTGCTCGGCCATCGCTCGCTCTCGCTCATCGCCGATACCGTCGTCGCCGTGAAGCGCAACCGCGGCGACGCCGTCGCCCTCGCGCAGATCCCCGACGGCGACCGCGAGACCGCCGCCTTGCTGCGCGCGGGGCGGACGATCGGCTGCTTCCAGATCGAGTCGCCCGGTATGCGCAGCCTGCTGCAGATGATCCGTGCCGAGAGCCGGCTCGACGTGATCCACGCGCTTTCGCTCATCCGGCCCGGCCCGTCCGGCAGCGGCATGAAGGAGCGCTTCGTCCGCCGCCGCCTGGGCGAAGAGCCGGCGGCGTATCTCGATCCGCGCCTGGAGAAAGTCCTCGCCGACACCCACGGCGTGATGCTCTTCCAGGAGGACATCCTCAAGGTGGCGGCGGTGATCGCCGGGTTCACGCTCGAGGACGGCGACACGCTGCGGCAGGCGATCTCGAAGAAGCGCTCGCCCGAGCGGATCGCGGCGCTGCAGGAGCGCTTCCTGCGCGGCGCAGTCGGGCGCGGCGTCCGGCCCGAGACGGCCGTGGAAATCTGGGGGCTGATCCAGAACTTCGCCGGCTATTCCTATTGCAAGGCGCACGCGGTGACGTACGGCGCCATCTCGTACCAGGCGGCGTATCTGAAGGCGCACTACCCGGCCGAGTTCCTCTGCGCGGTCATGGCGAACCATGGCGGATTCTACGAGACGCGCGAATACCTCGAAGAGGCGCGCCGCTGGGGCGTGCGGATCCTTCTGCCGGACGTCAACCTGAGCGGCCTCGAGCACCGCGCCAGCGCCGGGGAATCGTACTCGTCCTCGTCGTCGTCCTCGTCGTCGTCCTCGTCCTCGGCCGTGGTCGTGCGAAACGACTCAGAACGGCAATGCGCGGATCGTCCGGCTCTGCTCACGGCGAGCGACGACGAGCGCGATAGAAATACCGGCTGCATCCGCATCGGGCTGGCGCAGGTCAAGGGCATCTCGCAGCGGGCGTTGAACTCCATCCTGCACGCGCGGGCGCAGAGGCCGTTCGCCTCGCTGCGCGATTTCTATTTCCGCACGCAGGTCAACGATTCCGAGACGGAGCGCCTGATCCTCTGCGGCGCGCTCGGGAACTTAGGCCGGACGCGCCCGCAACTCCTCTGGGAACTGCGCCTGCTCTCGAAGGACATCCGCAAATCGTTCGCCGGCGCGATGGGCGATGAACTCTTCGGCCCGGAACCGGCGCCCGACCCGCCCGGAACCGTCCCGCCGCTGCCCGAATATCCGGTCGAGGAGCGGATCCGCCTCGAGCAGGAAACCCTGGGCCTCTCGGTCAGCGACCATCCGCTGCGCATGTTCTCCAGGGAGCTGGCCGAGCGCGACCTGGCGCGGTCCGATCAGCTCCCGGCGAAAGTGGGCCGGAGCGTCACCGTCGCCGGCTGGCTGGTGACCATGCGCCGCGCGGTCACCAAGGACCGGCAATACATGAAGTTCCTCACCCTCGAAGATTGTTTCGGGACGATGGAGGTCATCCTGTTCCCGCAGGCGTATCGCCGGTTCGGACATCTCATCCGCAGTTACGGCCCCTACCTCGTCCGCGGCCGCGTCGAGCAGAACCACCGCGCCATCGGCATCACGGCGGACTGGCTGGACATGATCAATTGAGCCGCCGACGCCGGCAGGGCGCGGCGGAACTTTCGCAACTCCGACTCAGTTGACCTGTCCGCCGCGTTGCGATAACATGATTCGGGCATCTATGGAATAAGCTGCGCCGAAACGTCTTATTCGCGCCGATCCCCGGCGTGACGGAACCCGGTACGAGGATTCCAATGAGCAAGCAGGCGGCTAAAGAGCATCCGCACAAAGCGGAATGGACGAATTACCTTCGCAAGATGATGATGATCCGCGCCTTCGAGGAGAAGGTCTTCGACCTGCTCGGGCGCGACGTCCTCAAGGGCGCGTCGCACGTCTACGCCGGCGAGGAAGCCGTCGGCGTCGGCGCGTGCGCGGCCATCGGGCCGGAGGACTACATCACCAGCACGCACCGCGGCCACGGCCATTGCGTTGCGCGCGGCGGCGAGCTCAAGTACATGCTCGCCGAACTCTGCGGCAAGGCCACCGGCTACTGTAAGGGCAAAGGCGGCTCGATGCACATTGCCGACGTGAAGGCCGGGAACCTCGGCGCGACCGGCATCGTCGGCGGCAACATCCCCGTCGCCACCGGCGCCGCGCTCGCCTGCAAGCTCAACGGCAAGGGGCAGGTGGTCCTCTGCTTCTTCGGCGACGGCGCCTCGAACAACGGCACGTTCCACGAGTCCCTGAACATGGCCGGCGTCTGGAAGTTGCCGGTCATCTACGTCTGCGAGAACAACCTTTACGGCATGTCCGTCTCCACCGCGCGCGCCTGCGCCGTGCAGGACATCTCCGTCCGTGCCTCTTCCTACAACATGCCCGGCGTGACGATTGACGGGCAGAAGGTCCTCGAGGTCAAGGCCGCGGTCGAAAAGGCCGTGGCGGCCGCCCGCACCGGCGGCGGCCCGATGCTGGTCGAGTGCAAGACCTATCGTTATCGCGGCCATTCTCGCAGCGATCCGCGCAAGTACCGCACAAAGGAAGAGGAGCAGTACTGGCATGACCGCGATCCGATCACGCTCTTTTCGCAGCACGTCATCTCCCAGGGTGCGCTGACCGAGGCCGAAGTCGCGGCGCTCCAGAAGGACGTGGACCGGGAACTGGCCGAGGCGGAGGATTTCGCGCTCAACCAGAGCCCGTACCCGGATCCGAGCACGCTGCTCGAGGACGTTTACGCGGAGTGGATCGAGGGGAAATACGGCCTGGAACCGTACAGTCCGGCACACTGAAACCAATGACTTCAAGAGACCTGAATCTGGAAACAAGACATGGCTGAGATTTGTTACTGGCAGGCGGTCCGTGACGCGTTGCGCGAGGAGATGATCCGCGATCCGCGCGTGTTCATCATCGGCGAGGACGTGGCGATCTACGGCGGGGCTTACGGCGCCACCCGCGGGCTGTACGAGGAATTCGGCGCGGAGCGCGTGCGCGATTCCGCCATCTCCGAGGCGGCCATCGCCGGCGCTGCCGTCGGCGCGGCCATGTGCGGCTACCGGCCCGTCGCCGAGATCATGTACATGGATTTCATGACCATCGCCATGGACCAGTTCTGCAACCAGGGCGCCAAGAACCGCTACATGTTCGGCGGCAAGACCTGCGTGCCGATGGTCCTGCGCACGGAAGGCGGCGCCGGCCGCAGCATCGCCGCGCAGCACTCGCAGAGCCTCGAGGCGTGGTTCCTGCACGTGCCCGGAATCCTGATCGTCTGCCCGTCCACTCCCTACGACGCAAAGGGCCTGCTCAAGGCCGCCATCCGCTCGAACGACCCGGTCCTCTTCATCGAGCACAAGATGCTGTACGGCACGAAGGGCGAGGTGCCCGACGGCGATTACGTTCTGCCCCTCGGCCAGGCGGCCATCCGGCGCGAAGGAAAGCAGATCACCGTCGCCAGCTATTCCCGGATGGCGCTGCGCTGCAACGCGGTCTGCCAGAAACTCGCCGGCCAGGGCGTGGACGCGGAGATGATTGACCTGCGCTGTCTCCGGCCGCTCGACCTGCGCTGCCTGCTTCAGTCCGTCAAGAAGACCGGCCGGCTGCTCCTCGTCTCCGAAGGGTGCACCGAGAACAATGCCGTCAGCGAGATCGCTTTCCGCGTCAACGAGCACGCCTTCGATTACCTCGACGCGCCGATCGCCCGCCTCTGCGCGGCGAACGTGCCCGTCCCGATGAGTCCTCCTCTCGAAGACGCCGCGATTCCCAACGAGGCGGCGATCGAGAAGGCGATCCGCGAAACCCTGAAGTAGCGCCCGGCCCGCAACGATGAAGGAAGAGATGCCGCCATGATTCAACAGATCCTCCTGCCGAAGCTCGGCGAGACGATGACCGAGGCCTCCGTCGAGAAATGGCGCAAGGCCGAAGGCGACCCGATCCGGAAAGGCGACGTGATCCTCGAGATCACCACCGACAAGGCCACGCTCGAGGTCGAATCCTCCATCGTCGGCACCCTGAAGAAGATCCTCGCGCCGGAGAAAGTCACCCTGCCGGTCAACACCGTCATCGCGCTCGCCGGCGAGCCGGCCGACGCGCTGCCGGACAACCTCGCGGAACTCCTGGCCGCCGCGCGCGGCGAAAAAGCCGCCGAGGCGTCGGCCGCGAAGCCGGCCTTGGAAGGCGCGTCGGTCGCTGCGTCTGCCGGAGTCGAGGCCGAAGTCGAGGCGATTCCCGGTCCGTCCGGCCGAATCCTCGTCTCCCCTCGCGCGCGCATGCGCGCCAGGGAGGCGCGCGTGCCGCTCCAGATCCTCCGCGGGAGCGGGCCCGGCGGCCGCATCGTCGAGAAGGACGTGTCGGCGTATCTCGAGCGTAGAGAACAGGTCCGCGCGACGCCGACTGCGATCGAGATCGCCTGCGAGCGCGGCATTGACCTGACGGCGCTGCGCGGAACCGGGCCCGGCGGAAAAATCTCGAAAGAAGACGTGCTGGCCGCCCAGGCGGCGCCGGCGCGCCCGGCGGCCGCGCGCGAGCGGCGCGTCGAACTCACGCCCATGCGCCGGATCGTCGCGGAACGAATGGCGAAATCCAAGCGGGAAGCGCCCCACTTCTATCTGACGATGGAGGTGGACATGACCGCCGCGGCGGCCCTCCGCGCGAAGCTCAACGCGGACTCGCCCGCGGAAGCTTCAGCGAAGGCGGGAGGAAAGACGCGCGTCGGATTCCACGACCTGCTGATCCGCGCCTGCGCGAAGTCGCTCGGCGAAAATCCGATGATGAACGTGATCTGGGGCGGCGACCACATCCGCGTGCGCGCCGAGATCAACATCGGGCTGGCGGTCGCGCTCGACGAGGGGCTGATCGTGCCGGTCATCCGGAACGCCGACCAGCTCGACCTGGCCGCGACCGCGCGGACTTCCGCTCAGATGATCGAAAAGGCGCGCTCCAAGCGCCTGCTGCCGGACGAATACGAAGGCGGCTGTCTCACCATCAGCAACCTGGGGATGTTCGACGTGGACAACTTCATCCCGGTCATCAACCCGGGCGAGAGCGCGATCCTCGGCGTCGGCCGGATCGCGCAGAAGCCCGTCGTCATCGCCGGCGGCATCCAGGTTCGCTCGATGATGTCCTGCACCCTCAGCGCCGACCACCGCGCCGTGGACGGCGCCATCGCCGCCAGGTTCCTCAAGCGCGTGAAGGAACTCCTCGAAAAGCCGGAAGCCCTTGCGTAAGACGGCCTGAACTTTCTCCTTGACATAATGATACTATTATGGTACTATAACTATGCCGAGGAAGATCAGGGAGTTGATCCGCGATCTTGAGAAAGTCGGCTTCGTTGATCGGGGAGGCAAGGGCAGCCACCGGAACTTCAAACACATGAAAGGCATCAAGATCACGATCAGCGGGAACCCCGGTGGCGACGCCAAACGTTACCAGGAGCGGGATGTGGCAAAGGCCGTCGAGGAGGCGGGACGATGAAACCGAGCGACCGGTATCTGAAAATCGTCGAGTGGTCGGAAGAAGACGGCTGTTATGTCGGGACGTGTCCCGGCTTGATGCTCGGGGGCGTTCACGGCCGGAACGAGACGAAGGTGTACCAGGAATTGTGCGAGGCCGTCGAGGAATGGATCCGCATTCACCAGGAGGATGGCGAACCGCTGCCCGAGCCTACAGCCGGGAGAGAATACTCCGGTAAGTTCGTGGTGCGTGTCGGCAAGGATCTGCACAGAGATCTGGCCATTGATGCTCATCGCCATCGGCGGAGCCTGAATTCGTACTGCGTGGACATCCTCCGCGAGCGCGAGGCAAAGTACAGCCATGGCGATCGCACTCGCCCGGCGAAACGCGTCATGCCGGGGCCCCGACGACGAAAAATGCGCGCTGCCAGATAACCGCAAGAAGTCCGCTATCACTTCCCTGCCGGCCTGAGCACGTCGGCCATCGCGTACATCCCCGGCTTCTTCCCGACGAGGAACTTCGCGGCGCGGATGGCGCCGCGAGCGAAGGTGTCGCGCGATTCGGCGCGGTGGACGACCTCGACGCGTTCTCCCAGCCCCGAGAATAGGACCGTGTGGTCGCCGACGATGTCGCCGGCGCGCACGGCGTGGATGCCGATTTCGCCCGGTTTCCGCTCCGCGGACGCGCCGTGCCGGCCATAGACGGCGTCCTTCGCCAGGCTCCGGCCGGTGGCGGCGGCGATTTCCTCGGCGATGCGCAGCGCGGTGCCGCTGGGCGCGTCTTTCTTGAACCGGTGATGCGCCTCGATGATCTCGATGTCGTACTCCTCGCCCAGCGCCGCGGCCACTTCAGCCGCAAGCCGGAAGAGCAGATTGACGCCGACGCTCATGTTCGGCGAGTGGAGCACCGGCACTTTCTTCGCGGCGGCGGCGATGGCGGCTTTCTGATCGGCGGTCAGCCCGGTGGTGCCGATGACCAGCGCAACGCCCTTGCCGGCGGCCTCGGCCGCGCGCGCCACGGCCGCGGCGGGCAGGCTGAAATCAATCAGGACGTCCGCGGGCGCCGTCCAATCGCTCGCGAGCGAAACGCCGAGCTTTCCACAGCCGCACAGCTCGCCCGCGTCGCGCCCCAAGTCCGCATGCCCGGGCTGCTCGAACGCGGCGACGACCTTCATCCCCTGCTCGTGCGACACCAGGTCCACCAGCCGGCGGCCCATCCGCCCCGCCGCGCCGTTGATTGCAACGCGTATCATGGTCACCTCCGTTGCCTGCGCTCACCGCCTGTCGCCCGGCCGCCGGAGCGGCCGGGACTTCATGAATGTAACTCCAAGACGCCCGGTTGTAAACTGTCCGACGGGATTCGAACCCAGGAACCGAGGCGGGCTCCGTTCGCGACGGGCAAACGCTCGGCACGGAATAGTGTGAAATCGTCCTTGACAATCCAGCGTTTTCGCGGTATACTGGTTCCAGTAGTTAGGTTTGGCCCGTAAGGGCCGCAGCGGACGAGAAGACTGTAGAAGGGCTTCGTGGTGCAGAGGTGGACACAAGGCGCGGCGGGTCGCGTGGCCTGCCCGTGCCCGTTGGTTGGCTCAAGCGATGCGGACGTATCCTCGCTGACCTGCCTATTCCCTTCCCCGTTTACCTTGCACATGTTCTATCGCAGGCATTCTCCCGACTGTGCGTGTAACGGCGCGACCTAATCGCCCGGATGGCGAATCGTCCTCGTTCCGGCGAATGGGCCCCGATGTGGCGGCTCACCGAATGAGGATTCGTGCCGAGGCAGGCGCATGAGAGGAAAGACACATGGCGCAAGGTAAGGTGAAGTGGTTCAGTGATCAGAAGGGCTTTGGCTTCATTACGCCGGACGACGGCAGCCCGGACGTGTTCGTTCATCATTCCGCGATTCAGGGCAGCGGCTTCAAGAGCCTGGCTGAGAACGACGTCGTGACGTTCGACGTCGAAAAAGGCCAGAAGGGCCCGCGTGCCACGAACGTGTCGAAGGTGAGCTAACAGGCTGACAGCCTGATAGACGCGATAGCCGCTGCTGTGGAAGGGACACAGCAGCGGCTATTTGTTTTAACGCGTGCGCGTCGTTCTCGTCCTCGTCGTCGTCCTCGGCCTCGGCCGTTCAGAACGGCAATTTGAGGACGAGGACGACGACGAGGACGAGTACGATTTGCGTATTCCCCCGACCGCCGCAGGAAACAAGAGCGCCCGCCGATTATTCGTCGGCAGGCGCATGAGTTTTATGGCGCGCCCGGCAGGACTTGAACCTGCAACCTTCGGGTTCGAAGCCCGCGACTCTATCCAATTGAGCTACGGGCGCGCTCTGTTCGTTACGACTTGCAGTGTACCGCGCCGGTGGCCCGCAAGCAAGCCTTCCCGCTCGGCGTGAGTCCTGCCAGTTCGAGCCCCTGCTTGAATTTCGCGCGGGTCTGCGCGCTCAGGCCGACTCGTGGAATCAGCAGCCGGGCGAGTTCACGCAACTCTTCCGCGCTCCCCTGCTGGATCTCGATTTCCACTTCCGCAAGGCGGCGTCGCTTCAGGCCGGCAATCAGCGTGAAGTCGTCGAGACTGACGAGCGCGCGGAGGCGCTTGCCGAACCGCACAGCGTACGTATCGCGCCGGTTCCGAATCCGGAAGATCACGCGCGCCTTTCGTCCGTCGAGGATGCCCAGGATTTTTGCGCCCAGGTCGCCCTCGCGGCGCAGCGCGGCGGACAGGCCGCGCCGGCAGCGGCTCGACGGGACGACCCGCTCCAGTTCCTCGCGCATGCTGACGCCATGCAGCGGTCGCCGGAGCGATTTGAGACCGAGTACGGCGCGGCCGGCCGGACGCCGCGATGTCCTGCGGATGCGGCAGGCGTAGCCGGCGCGGTACAGGCGCCAGTCGGGCGTTTCCAGGTAGGCGTCACGGATCACTTCGCGCCCGAGATGACGTACGCTCGAACAGATTTCCCGGAGCGCCTGATGCACGCCCGCCAGCGCGGAGGCGTCGCGCGCGATCAGCTTGCATTCGATCTCGATGTGCGGCTTCTTCATGGCCTGCTCTCCAGACAACGATACGACTGTTTTGACCGCGAAAGCGCGAAAAACGGCTTCTGGATTCGCCTTCAGTTCTCTCCGTCCCGCGGCACGAAACAATGGACGCTGAGTGCGCCAACCGGCGCGGCGCCTCGATCTTCCCAGATCTTCGGATCGCGCATTCCTTCTTCGGCTCCGGGCCTCTCCACGACAAACAGCGGCGGCTTCGGGAAACGGGCCGCTTCGGGTTTCGCGGGCCGGCGGCTCCGCAGCCGGGTGACGAGATAGCCATAATCTGCGGCATCCGGCTCGGGATGAGAGTGATCAACCAGCTTGAACCGGCCGTCGGGAACCTCGCCAATCAGGTAGCTCGCGACCGCAAGCTTCTCGCGGTAGCAGACGCCGTATTCGCCGAGCGTGCCGTCGTTCGCGGAGACGAAGTCCAGCAAATCGCGCGTCGCGCTGACCTCTTCCCAAGCCAGCGCGGCCAGGCCGAGCGCGACGAGAACCGCGACTGCGCCGCTCCAGGCGACAATCCCCGGCGCCCGGCCTTGCAGCCACTGCCAGACCGATTCGCCGAAGAGCGCCGCAAGCAGGAATGTGACGGGCCAGCAGACGATGAAGTAATGAAACATCACCCGGTGAATGGAGAGAAGCACCGTCGGCAGGAGGAACCACAGCAGCGGCAGCCATAATTCGGGCCGTGCGCGGAGGCGGAGAATCGCGGCAGCCAGCCCGCCGACGATCAGTATCATGCACGCGACGGTGAACCATGCGGCCGGCGGCATTGGGCCGGAGAGATCCTGCGCCGAGACGCCCAGCAGCGACTCGAATCCGCCGTATCCCATCAGTTGCGCCTGCCACCACATCGCCCTGGCGCCGTGGGCCGGCGTTTCCCGGATGCTGGCCTGGACCGGCCGATAATCGCCCTTCGCAAACGCGTCGCCGCGCAGCACCACCACAGCGAACGGCGCCCACAGGACGGTGTATAGCGCGGCGCCGACTGCCAGTTGCTTCAGCGCGCGCTTCGAACGTCTCCGCCAGAGCAGGAACAGCAGGATCAGCCAGAGCGCCACGCTCGAGTAGTGAATCTGGTTGAGGACCGAGAGTGTGACGGCCATGGCCAGCGCGTGGCGCCATCGCCCCTCGCGCAGCCAGGCGAAGGCGAAGATGAAAAAGAGGACCGTGAAGAACGGCAGCAGGTCCTGCGCCCAGATTTTTCTCGACTCGATGACCGCCCACGGCGCGACGGCGAAGAGCAGCGCCGCAGCCAGCGCGCCGCCGGGCGACAGGAATCGGCGCGCGAGGAAGTACGTCAGCGCGATCGCCAGCGTATTGAGCAGCGCCGGCAGCATCGCCAGCGCAATGGGGTCGCTCGAAACGAGCGCCGGAATCGCGAAGAGGTAGACTGCCATCGGCGGATTCCGCAGTCCCGTGCTCGAGACGAGTCCTGAGAACTGCCACTGCCCGCTCGCCTGCTTTTCAGCCAGTCTGTGCAGTTCCCGCTCGTCGGACTTGAACTCCATCAGGTCGAGCCGGGAGCACCGCAGCCAGCCGCCGAGCAGGACGATCGCGGCGAGGAGCAGCCAGTGCGATCTGGAACGGCAGAAGCCCATCAGGCTCAGCATGGCCGGCGCGCCTTTGCGGATGATCCGTAAGTGCAGTATTTCGCAAGTCCGACTGGACTTCTGAAATGCTGTACTAAGCCGCGCGACAGCGCGCATCCTACCACCGCCGCCGACCGCTCGACAAGGCGGGAATGACGGCCCCGCCGGCCAGTCAGCCCCTTGCGAGGCGAAACGGATTCTGTTAATATAGCCGCGCTCGATCGGGTGCCCGACCATTCTCCATCAGAGGGAACGAACGTGCGGAAAATACTCCTCTCCGAAAACGAAATGCCGAAGGCGTGGTACAATGTGCAGGCGGACCTCCCGAAGCCGCTGGCGCCGGTGCTGCATCCGGGCACGAAGAAGCCGGTCGGGCCGCAGGACCTGGCGCCGATCTTCCCGATGGCGCTAATCGGCCAGGAAGTCAGCACGGAGCGCTGGATCGAAATCCCGCAGCCGGTGCAGGAGGTGCTTTCGCTCTGGCGGCCGACGCCGCTCGTCCGCGCGCTCAACCTCGAGAAGAAACTCGGCACGCCCGCGAGGATCTACTACAAGAACGAGTCCGTCAGCCCGGCGGGCAGCCACAAGCCGAACACTGCGGTCGCGCAGGCGTACTATAACAAGATGGAAGGCGTCCAGCGGCTCGCCACGGAGACCGGCGCGGGCCAGTGGGGCAGCGCGCTGGCTTTCGCGTGCACGCAGTTCGGGCTCAAGTGCAAGGTGTACATGGTGCGCGTGAGCTTCGACCAGAAGCCCTATCGCAAGTCGCTGATGCGCCTGTGGGGCGCCGACGTGGTGGCCAGCCCCAGCCGCGACACCGAGGCCGGCCGCAAGGTGCTCGCCGCGGATCCCCATTGCGCCGGCTCGCTCGGCATCGCCATCAGCGAAGCGGTCGAGGACGCCGCGACGCATCCGGACACGAAGTACACGCTCGGCAGCGTGCTCAATCACGTGATGCTGCACCAGACCGTCATCGGCCTCGAGACGCTCCAGCAGTTGCAGAAAGTCGGCGACAAGGCGGACGTCGTCATCGGCTGCGCCGGCGGCGGGAGCAATTTCGCCGGGCTCATGCTGCCGTTCATTCCCCAGAAGCTCACCAGCCGGCCGGACCTGCGGTTCGTTGCCGTCGAGCCGAGCGCGTGCCCGTCGCTGACCAAAGGCCCCTTCCGATACGACTTCGGCGATACCGCCGGCCTGACGCCGCTGATCAAGATGTACACGCTCGGGCACACCTTCATGCCGTCGGGCATCCACGCCGGCGGGCTGCGCTATCACGGCATGGCGCCCATCATCAGCCACCTGAAGAACCTGGGCATCATCGAGGCGGTGGCGTATCCGCAGAACCCGGTCTTCGAGGCGGCGCTGACGTTCGCGAAGACCGAGGGCATCGTCGTCGCGCCCGAGACGGCCCACGCCGTCCGCGCGGCGATTGACGAGGCGCTCCTCTGCAAGCAGCGCAACCAGTCCAAGTGCATCGTCTTCAACCTGAGCGGCCACGGCCATTTCGACCTGTCGGCGTATGACGCGTACCTGGGCCGCACGCTGGAGGATTACGAGCACCCGGAAGAGGCCATCGCCGAGGCGTTGAAGCACCTGCCTGCGGTCGAATAGCAACGGACGATGAAAACATGGCGCGTGCTTGGTCATTCCCAGCTTGTCGCGGAATCTCATGCGCAGCGCGCGAGCAAAGTTTTGCGGCGTGAGAGGCTTCGCCGTTTTGCCCTGAGCAATGCGAGTCTGCTCATGGCCTTGACCCGTCGAAGGGCTCACGGCCGAAGGGCTGCGCTCAGTATGACGTCGTCAAGTCTCCCATTTGTTGCTGGCGGGAAGAATGGGACACGGACTAGTCACGTTCAGTGGTCTCAAATCCGTCTGGCGCATTTTGGTCGCAATAGCCGTCTGCGACTTGCTTGGTGGTGCGATCAGCCTCTACATCAGCCCGCACTATTCCTCGTTTCTGAATTTTTCGCTCGGTTGCGGACTCGCAACTCTTCCCGGTTTCGCTATCGGGCTGGCATGGCAAGTCAAGGCAAGGCACGACCGACAAGTCTGGATAGGCATGGCCTGCTTTTTCGGTTTTCTTGCCCTCATAACGACAGTAGAGACACTCGCGCGTGATTTACCCAGCATGCGAAGCGAAATGCGTCTCCTCCAAGCCCTGAGTCGGATGCAGACCGAAAACATCCATCAGATTGACGTATTCGATAGTTACGGCAACCAGAAACTTCTATGCATCACAGATCCAGCGTCGCTCAATGCGTTCGCTCAAGGGATTGCAGACGCTGTAGGACATGAGGAGAACCATCCGGTCTACAGCCAAACGTGGTATGTCGTAGTTGAAGGCACGATATGTCGTGAATTTGAACTGAATCTCGACCCAATGTTTCCTCAAAGCGTTATTGGGGAATTCGTGGTAAAGTCCGGCAACTCGACTTCGTACAACGGCACATTTAGAAGCAAAGGCCTTCGGCCATGGTGCGAGGAAAACTTGATAAGAAGGATCTCCAACAGACGAGGCGTGGTGACGCAGTAATCCACGCGCCTCACCTGTGACGTTTCCATGACATGCCACCAGTCATTCGTCATTTCTCCATAATCCCGCCATGCCCATACGACTGCAGAATCTGACCCTCGACGTGAACGAGCCCGGCTCGCTCCTGGCCCGCAAGGCGGCCGAGCGGCTCGACCTGCCCGTCGTGATGATCCGCCACATCCAAGTCGTCCGCCGGGCGATTGACGCGCGGGGCAAGCAGGTGCGCTTCGTGCATACCGTGGATATCGCGCTCTCCGATCCCGCCGCCGAAGCCGAGGCGATCGCGAAAGGCAAAGCCGCCGCCATCGAGCCGGCGGCCGCCGTCAGCCTGAATCCCGGGACCGAGGAAGTCCACGGGCGGATCGTGGTCGTCGGCTGCGGCCCGGCGGGCCTTTTCGCAGCGCTGCAGCTCGCGAAAATGGGTTATCGCCCGCTGCTGCTGGAGCGCGGCGGCCCCATCGCCGAACGCAGCCGCGACGTGGGCCGGTTCCTTTCCTCGCGCGAACTCGACGCGGACTCCAACCTGCTCTTCGGCGCCGGCGGCGCTGGGACATATTCCGACGGCAAGCTCTACTCGCGCATCCGCGATCCGCGCGTGCGATCGGTGCTGGAGACGTTCGTCGCCGCCGGCGCGTCTGAGGAACTGCTCATCGAGGCGCGGCCGCACATCGGGACTGACCGGTTGCATGGCGTTGTGACGAACCTCTGCGGAGAACTGGAGCGCCTCGGCGGCGAAATCCGCTGGCGCGAGCGCGTAACCGAACTGGCCGTCGCGGGCGGCGTCCTGCGCGGCGTGAAGACGGTCCGCGGGACCATCGAGTCCAACGGCCTCGTCCTGGCCATCGGCGGCAGCGCGCGCGACACGTTTGAGGCGCTGCGGCAGTCCGGCCTGGCCCTCGAACCGAAGCCGTTCCAGATGGGGCTGCGCATCGAGCATCCGCGCGAGGTGATTGACCGCGCGATCTACGGCCGGCACGCCGGCCATCCGCGCCTCGGCGCGGCGGACTACGTCCTGGCGGCGGAATCCGTCGCGGCGTTCTGCGTCTGTCCCGGCGGCGTGCTGGTCGCGGCCTGTTCCGAGGCCGGCGCCGTCTGCACCAACGGGATGAGCGCGCATGCGCGCGACGGCGAATTCACGAACGCCGCGCTGGTCGCCACGGTTCAGCCGAAGGCCTTCGGCGCGGAACCGCTCTCGGGCCTTGAGTATCAGCGCCGCTGGGAGCGCGAGGCGTTCCACGCCGGCGGCGGGGACTACTCGGCGCCGGCGCAAGGGGCGAAGGATTTCCTTGCCGGTCGAGTCCGTGCCCTGGGGCGGAGCACGACCTATCCGCTCGGCGTCCGGCCTGCGGCGCTGGAGCGCGTGCTGCCGGCGGCCGTGCGCTCGGCGATCGCCGCCGCCCTGCCCGGGTTCGAGCGCCGGATTCCGGGTTTCGCGGGCGAGGCCGCGGTCCTGGTGGGCGTTGAAGCGCGGGCCTCGTGCCCGGTCCGCATCGTGCGCGATCCCGCGCGGCGCGTGTCGGTTTCCGCCGACGGAGTGTATCCGGCCGGAGAGGGCTCCGGATATTCGAGCGGCATCATGAGTTCCGCGGTGGATGGGCTGACCGCGGCCGAAGCGCTGGTCTCGCGGTTCGCGCCGCCGCGAAGCTGAAGTCATACAAACGCCGGCACAATTCCCTTGAACTCCCGCCCGAAACGTGTTGCAATATCCGTCGGAACTTTCAAAACGCGAAAGAGAAGGCGATGAAGGCGCACTGGGCGCGAATGACAACTGCAGCGTTTCTGCTCACCTCCGCGCTCGCGCTGGCGCCGGCGAGGCTCGCAATGGCGGCAAACGGAGAGTGGGACCACTTCCCTCAGCTCGGCCGCGATGACTTCCTCTCGAACGTGATCACCGCCGTGGCCCGCGATTCCCGGGGCCGCATCTGGGCCGGAACGGACCGCGGTCTCGCGTGGACCGACGACGGCGGCAAGAGCTGGACGCGCGTGGAACTCGCGGAGGCCCAGCCGCGACTGAGCGGCCGCCGGCGCGCGCCGGACACCGCCGCCGCTCCCGCGCCGGCCGGCGAACAAGCCATCCTCCGCAACACCGTGACGTGCATCATCCCGGGCCGCGGCGGCATCTGGGTTGGCACGCTCAACGGGCTGTGCTTCGCCAGCGAGGACTTGACCCAATGGGATCTCTGCGGCTGGGACTCCGGCGGCCCCGGTTCCGAAATCCGGGCTGTCGCCGAATATCTTGGCGAGGTCTGGGTCAGTTCGTCGTCCGGCCTTTACAAGTCGAGCAACCAGGGCGACCAATGGGACCGGCTCAAGGGCGTGTTCCCGCCGAACATCAGCTCCATTACCCTGGGCGAAGGCCCGTCCGGGCGCGCGTGCTGGCTGGGCGGCTTCGACGCGGCCGTTCAATACGGCGGCGCGCCCGACGTCCTCCGAAGCGCCGACGGCGGAAAGACCTGGGTGGTGCTGAAGACCGGGACCGCTTCGGCGGTGGGACATGCCGTCTCGGCCCGCGTGCACGGCATCATCCTCGAAGGCAAGCGGCTCTGGGCCGCCACGAGTCACGGCCTGGCGCAGAGCACCGACGGCGGCGATACGTGGACGACCGTCAGCGTCGGCTCAGGCCTGGGCGCCGACGAAACTTTCGACCTGGCGGCCTCGGAGAGCGGCCTCTGGATCGCCACGAGCGAGGGGCTTTTCCTCAGCGCCGACCACGGCGCAACCTGGCGCCACGAGGGAAACATCTCGTGCCCGGTCCGCCTCCTGGCCCGCGACGGGCGACAGCTTTGGATGGCGACCGGCGGCGGATTGATCTGCCGGACGCGCGGCGGCGACTTTAAGACATTCAGCGTCCGCTCGAACGTCCTTTCGATCGCGGTGACGAAGGATTCCGACGTCGAGACCTGGTGGGTCGGCACGACCGGCGGCCTGGCCAGTTCGCGCGACGGCGGCAAGACCTGGCGCACGCTGAGCGTAGCCGACGGGCTGCCGAGCAATGTCATACTGACGCTGGCCGCCGAAGGCGACCAGCTCTGGGCCGGCACCGACGGCGGCGTCTGCCAGGCGATCGAGGGCGGCGAGGACTGGCGGTGCTATTCCCGCCAGAACGGCCTTCACGGGCTCACCATTCATGACCTGTTGCTGGACAAAGGAAACGTCTGGGCCGCGACGAACCGCGGACTCAGCCTGCTGCGGCCCCGCGCGAGCGAGTGGCGCTCGTTCCAGGTGACGAAGGAGTGGCACCACCTCTGCCTCGCCGGCGACAACCTGTGCGCGGCGGTGAGCGATCCGCAGGATCCCGCGCGCGGGTTCTCCGTGATCCTCGGCAACCCGGAACAGGAGAAATGGCGCACGCTCCGCATCCAGGGGCACCACGGATTGCCGGTCCATGAGATCATGACCGCCGGCGATGACCTCTGGGTCGGCTCGGACAGCGGGCTCTTCCGCAGCCGCGACGCCGGGCAGACCTGGGCGCGCTTCGCGGCGGAATCGCTTTGGTCCTCGCGCGTCACGCAGCTCGCGTGCATCGAGCCGAACCTGGTCTGCGCGCAGGCCACGCCCAATGATCCGCCCTCGACGACGGCCTTTCTGAATTTCACGCGCGACGGCGGGCGCTCATGGCTCGTGCTGCCGACGGCGACGCCCGGCCGCGCGACCGCGGTGAAACTGATCGGCGACCGGATCCTGGTCGGCACCGTCCAGGCGCAACTCGGCTCCCTCCTGACGCGCGGCGGGCTGGCGGCGTATTCGCCCTTCGAGGCCGATCTGCGGCCCGCGCGGACCGGTTGGCTTACCTGGAACCGGATCGCGGGTTTCGCCGCCTCCACCTATCGCACCGACCGGCTCGGCTGGGTCTCCGCCGTGGACCACTTCGCGCTCCACGGGCCGACCGTCTGGTTCGGCTCGCTCGGCTCCGGCGTGATCGAGCGCGGCGTGCCGATCATGGACGATGTCTTCCGAAGCTGGGACGTCACCGGAGTGGCGCCGCTGGACATCGGCCCATTCGCCACGCTCAACGGACAGGATGTCCTGGCGATCGCCGACTCGCCCGACGGGGTGTGGTTCGGCACGGCGACCGGCCTGTTCCTCTACGACCGTCTCGGCCAGGGTCGGAGCTGGCACCCGGCCGCCGGCGGCCTGTGCGCCGCGCCCGTCCGGGCGATCGCCGTCCGCGGAAACGAGGCCTGGGTCGGAACCGATCAGGGGCTGAGCGTGCTCGACCTCTCCAACGCCACGTGGCGGACTTTCGCGGTGGGCCAGTCGCCTCTGCCGAACAACGGCGTCACGGCGCTCGCCTCCGACGGAGAACGGATCTGGGGCGGCACCGCGCACGGCGCCTTCGTCGTGGACCAGGCCGGGAACTGGCGGCCGTTACTCGAGGATGAAAGAATCTCCTCGCTGGCCCTGGGCGCGGCGCGGGAGTACTTCGGCACCGACTGGGGCGTGTACGCCCTCGACCGCGACGGCATGACTCGCCGGCACCTCGACAAGGTCCATTCGTCGCTGCCCGACAACAACGTGGGCCAGGTCTTCGTGGACGGGCCGGACATCTGGGCGGCGACGCCCGTCGGCGTCGGCAAAATCCTGTCCGACCCCGCCGAGCCGCAGCCGTCTGCCGAGGCCGCGGCATCGTCGCGCGGGCCGGAAGGCGTGCTGCTCGTCGTCAACGACAACTCGGACGTCTCGCAGAAGATCGGCGAAAAATACGCCGCGCTGCGCAAGCTGCCGCCGGAGAACGTCTGCCACATCCGGTGCACCGCGGATGAAACCATGGCCCGGGCCGCGTTCGAGGAGGACGTCCAGGCGCCGATCCGAACCTATCTCGCCGTGAAGAAGATCTCGCGAGCCATTTCGTTCATCGTGACGACAACGGGCGTGCCGCTGCGGATTGCGCCCGGCGCCGTCCGGGGCGGCGTCGCGCGGCCGGGGACGGCGGTGGACTCCGAACTGACGCTCCTCGCCCAGCCGCGCACGCTCAGCGGTCAGTTCGAAAATCCCTACCTCAACCGCGACGAGCCGTTCAACTCCACGCTCTTCGGGATGTATCTCGTCACGAGGCTAGATGGGCCGTCGGTCCAGGAGGACGCGCTGGCGCCGGGCCGCGAACTCTCGCTGGTCCGCGACGCGATGGCCGTCGAGAAGGACCACTCGTTCGGCGCGCGCGGGTTCGCCCGGTTCTCCGATTTGCCGTTCGAGGACGAGAACTCGGCAAGCATCAATTCGGCCATCCGGGTCAACTATCGCGCGCTCGCCAAGCTGGACCGGCTGATCGGCCGCGTGGTCCCGCCGGTGAAGGATTCGCCGCCGTTCTTCCGGCCGGACCAGGCCGTCAACACGTTCTTCTTCCTCGGCGCGGGTGTGGGCGAATACAAGCCGGAGGTCTTCTCCTGGGTGAAGGGCGCGCTGGCGGTCAACCTGGACCGCGTGAGCGCCTCGTCGCTGCGCGACCGAAAGGCGTCGTGGGTCGCCGCTGCGCTGGGCGCGGGCGCCTGCGCCGCCATCGGCAACGTGGCGGATCCCGGCCCCGATGGCGTGCCCGTGGTGGCGAACCTCTTCCACTCCATGAAAGCCGACTCCACTTGGGCGGAGACGGCTTACATGTGCATTCCGTACCTCTGCGGCCAGACGATCGTCATCGGCGACCCGCTCTACACGCCGCTCAAGTAGGCGCGCGGCATTTCCGCATTTGCCTTTCACGCGCCGCACCGTTATTATTTGGCTTCGGGAATTTCTTCCCTTTGCCCGAATCCGGCTGACGCGAGGAGAGGTGTCCGAGTGGCCGATGGAGCAGCGTTGGAAACGCTGTGTCCCGCTTGCGGGACCGGGGGTTCGAATCCCCCCCTCTCCGCCATCCTTGCGCAAACACGCTGGTTTTCATCTCCGGGTGATAACCCTGCTAAGAGGATCGAATGATTATCGGCGATCTCGCGCGCCTGCCGGGAACGTATACCTACTACCATCGCGGAACGAACAAGTTCTTCTTTCCCGATCTTCTGCCCGATCGCGGCGGCGTCCGCGGCATCATCCCATTCGCAAAGGGCGGCCTTTTCCGCGCCGGACCTGTAGGTTGGAAAGGCGGCTCGCTCTACGATGTCGGCCTCGACGTGCTGATAGACCTGAAGACCACCTGCTTTATTGACCGCGTCGTCATCAGGCAGGACACGGCATCACCTTCCGCGTTCGCGGGCGTCGAGGCGCTCGTTTCTTCCGACGGCAAAACGTTCCGTACGGCGGGACGTCTCGAACCGGGTGTTAGCGGCATGATCGCCGATGAGGCCGTCGTCGTCCCGCTTGGCGTGACGGCGCGCGTGCTGGTCATGCGCTTCACCGCCTGCTTCCGGAACATCGTGTTCAAGCACATGGCCATTTTCGGCCGCGAGCTTGACGCGCCGGTCATCTATCCCATCCCGGCGAAGATCGAATTCACATCCCGCCGCGGCAATCTGCCGGCGCTAAAGATTGCAGGAATAGTCACCGGCGAAAACGCGTCGGAGGATACGATGTTTGCCGCGCATTTGCTCGCCGAGAAGATCGCCGAGGACTTCGGCGCGCAGATTCCGATCGCTAAAGAGACCGAGATAACAAATACAGCAGGGATGGTCATCCTCGGCAAAGCGGGCGAGATAAAGGCGCTCGGCGGAAGATCATCCGGCGTCAAACCCGAAGGCTATGTGCTTCGCGCGGACGGAAAGACCGTCCGGCTTTTTGCGGCCGACCGCCGCGGGCTGGTCTATGGCGCAGAGACGCTCCTCGCGCTCTTACGGGCGTCCGGCGGCGTGCCTGATGTGCCCGCCTGTGCGATTGACGATTACCCGGCGTCGGAAATACGCGGCGTGCATATTTGTCTGCCGCGGCGACGGGATATCCCGTTCGTCAAGCGCCTGATCCGCCACGTGCTGGCCCCCATGCGCATGAACACGATCTTCCTTGAGTTCGCCGCGGGCATGCGGTTCGACCGGCGCCCCGAGATCAACGAAGCGTGGCTGCGCGCCAACCGCAAGGCGGCGCTCGGTGAGTGGCCGCCCGTGCCGCACGGCGACATGGTGACCAGCGACGGTTGTCTCACCAAGGACGAGGTGCGCGACCTGGTTGCTTATGCCAAGTCCTATGGCCTTGAGGTGATCCCGGAGGTCCAGTCGCTGAGCCACGTCCAGTACCTAACCATGACCTATCCGGAGATTGCCGAGAAGGAACCCATACTCGCCTCGGCCGGCGACGTTGAGATCGAGAAGGCAGACAAGAAACCTGACGAGTTTTACCCGCATTGCTACTGTGCGTTGCATGACAAGAGTTATGAAATCATATTCGACCTCATTGACGAGATTGTGGACGTGGTGAAACCCGCGCGCTACGTGCACATGGGACATGACGAGGTCTACCAGATCGGCGTCTGCGAGCGCTGCCGGAACCGCGCCCCGGCGGAACTCTTCGCATTGCACGTGAACAAAGTATATGCTCATCTGAAGAAGAAGGCACTCGGCATGATGATCTGGAGCGACATGCTCCAGCCCGTGACCACGTATCTAACTCCGCCGGCCATTGATCTCATCCCGAAGGATATCGTCCTGCTCGATTTCATCTGGTATTTTCACGTGGACAAGGACATCGAAGACCCCCTGCTCGAGCGCGGCTTCAAGGTGATCATGGGAAATATGTATTCGAGCCACTATCCGCGCTATGAGACGCGGCGCTCCAAGAAAGGAATCATCGGCGCGGAGGTCTCGACTTGGGCGCACGCGGACGAATCCACTTTCGCGCGCCTGGGCAAGCTATATGATTTCATCTATTCAGCGAACATGATGTGGTCCGCTGCCTATAGCGCAAATCTGCGGTTCACCTATGACGACATCATCTCGGCCATGTTGCCGCGTATACGCTCGCGCTTGCACGGCGAATTGTTCCCCTCACAGGCGGCGCGGCGAACGTTCACGACGCTGAAGGTCGGCGCCGCGCGTGCGCCGCGACGGGGAGCATTCCACGGTGTGCCGTTCAGACTCGGAAGCGGCGTCACGGTGGAAGGCCCGGCGGTGCGCGACCGCAGGCATCCTTCCGAAGTGCGGATCGCGGTTGGGCGGAAATTCGATAGTCTCATTTTCCTGCACTCGGCCGGCGCCAATGCAGAACTTACCAGGTCGGACCGCATGCCGCTCGGCGTCTATATTGTCGAATTTGAGGGCGGCCGGAAAATAAAGGTGCCGATTGAATACGGCGTCACCCTTGCGGCGATCAATCGGCGGCATGCGCAGCCGATGACGCACACTATGTATCGCCACGCGGGTTATATCGCCACGTATCTTGCCGATCCGTTTGCGCAGGAGAAGACGGACGATGGGCGCGACATCACCGTCTATGGCTACGAATGGATAAATCCGCGGAAAGATACTGCGATCAAGGCGGTGTGGCTGGCTGCGGAGGGGACAACGGATGCAGCCGTGACTCTGTTCGGCGTGACGGGCGTTACGGCAAAACTTTAAACCCACTAAGAGACACACTTGACGCGTAATGCGTTTTCAATGAAGTCTGTCTTGGCAAGCGTATAGGCTTCTCGATCCGACTTATATCGTTTCGCCAGATCGGATTTCAGCGTGCCGTATTGTGTCGCGAGTTCTTGATTCGCGCGCAGGCAATCGCGAAAAGCAAGGTGTCGCGCCAGCTCAGGGCTGTCTTCAGGACAGACATAGAGATGGTGAGCCGGCCACGTGCGTTTGCGCCCGGAATGTGGTACGTCCTCCGTCTCGCGAGCAAAAGCCTCACGTCCATGAATACCCAGGTCGCCTTGATGAATATAGCCAAGGCGGGCGAGAATCTCTATGGCCTGGCGCAGGTCCTTAGCTGCAACGACTGCATCCATATCAATGATCGGCTTGGCATCCAACCCCGGCACGGAAGTGCTTCCGACGTGTTCGATTCTCCGGCATGAGATACCGAGAGCATTCTGCAATACGGCTTGAAGTTCCTCGAACATTTGCGGCCAGCGCGGATTGTAACGAACGACTTCCACTGGCCTCTCCGGTATCACCTTGGCGCCCTTTCAGGCTTGCCTTTATGCGCTTCAGCAATCACGAAGTCCACGAGTTCCTGACACTGAAACCAGCCCGACCACATATTGTGCCCCTGCCCTTTGACTACATTAAGTGTCATTACTCCGCCTAATCCGCGATATCGTTCCGCCAATTCGCCGGAGTTCTTCTCGATAGGCACCACGGTGTCGCTATCGCCATGTATATGATAGATGGGGACATGGGCTTTAGCCAGCGGCTCTATGCGGTCAATGGGATTATGCTCAGCCATTTTAGCCTTGAATTGCTCCTCGGTCATGCCGTATGCGGCGGATGCGTTCTTGAGACCCGGGTAAGTGTTAAGATTGCATACCGGATAGATTCCCGCCACGCACGCCACGGACAACGGATGCTCAACCGCCCAGTTATAAAGCATCAACCCGCCGCGGCTTCTCACCAGCAGGCAGGCCTTCTTCGCGAGGTCGCGTTTCAAAGTAAGCTCCTGGTACAAATCGGAAAATAGAGCCCGACCTGAGGGATTGCCATGGGATTCGCCGACATCAATCCCGGCAACCGCAATGCCGGCATTTAGGAACTTCTCAAACATCCACTTCTCTTCCGGACCCGGCAAGCCCGGAAGCGTGGGCGCGTACCATACCCACGGCGTCTTGCCGCCGGCGGTGACTTGTTTCGGCAGAATGAGGAACGCAGTGCAACCTTTAACGCTGAACACCTCTCCCGGAAGCGGCAGTTCCTTTGACGGTGTTGCCATAATTTGTCCTTTTTATAAACCTCGCCAAAAGCTACCATACTGCGTGCCCCAAAGCAAGCACCGGGGCCGCCGCCCGAAGGCGACTTGACAGCGGCAACTCGACCGTCTAATCTCACGTTTGAAAACCGGTTCACTTTTGGAAGGTGGAAAATCCCGGTTCAGTAGGACGACGCCATGCAAGACCTGATCATCTGCAGTGTCGGCTGCCATGCCATGGAAATGGCCGAGATCGTCGAGCGCATCAACCGCGTCAGCCCGGCGTGGAATCTGCTGGGCTTCTTTCCGGAGAAGACCAGGTACGAGAAATGCCGGGGACTGACGCTCGCCGGCTACCCCGTCCTCGGCACGATTGACGACCTGGCGAAGCACCCCAACGCCGCCCTGGCCATCGGCAATGAATTCAAGGACCCGTTTCCGATGGAGCGCGCCGCCGCGATCTTCGACCCCACTGCATTCGTCTCGCGTTCCGCGAAGATCGGCAACGCGTGCGTCATCTATCCCGGCTGCTTCATCGGCCACAATGCCGTCCTGGGCAACCGCGTTTTCAGCCTGAGCGGCAGCGTCATCAACCATGACAACGTGCTGGAGGATGGCGTATGCTTGTGCAGCAACGTGACCCTTGCCGGCGGCGTCCACGTGGAAGCCGGCGCTTACCTGGGCCAGGCCTGCACCGTGCGCCAGTACCTGCGCATCGGCAAGGACAGCTTCGTCGGCATGGGCGCAATCGTCGTCAGGGATGTGCCGCCGAATGCCGTCATGATAGGCAATCCCGCGCACAAGCTCAAGGACAGGTACACAACCTAATCAACAACCTTAGAGGCATCGAGTGACATTATGTTGGGACTGAAATGGAAATCCAACCTCGACGAGACATTGGACAGGCGATCCCGGTTTTTTAAACGCGAGATGCAGGACAGCATTCTTGTCTCATTCGGTTCCGTCTCTGTGGACACGCGCGATGAATGGGATCGCTTTGACCGAAAATGGGGCGTATATGAGGTAGGCAGCCGCCGCGGTTTTCCATCTAATGAGGAAATCTTCGATCGCGAGACAATAGGGATGGCGAAGCGCGGCACGGTGCAGGACGACTGGCTGCCCGTGTCCTACTCAATTCTCGACGCCGGCGAAAGCATGATCCGCGGACTCTTCGGCAAAGACATGGAGTTCCTGCATCGGCGGCATCAGGCGGCCTTCAGTCTGCCGGAAGTTCTCATGCCGGATTATTCGTCCCTGTCGGATTGCAGGTTCTCTTTGGACTATCCGTGGACGCGGAGATTTCTCTCAGTCCAGGAATATTTTACGGAGCACGCCGGCGGTCTGCTTGCCCAGCACCCATGTTTGACGATGGACGCCCTCCATTTCGCCTGCGAAATGCGCGGCGCTACGCAAACCTATCTGGATATCTATGAACATCCGGATGGTCTAAGGCAACTCATGGAAATCGGACTTGATTTCAACATTCGGTTCCAGGAAGCCCAGATGGAGCGCATCGGCGGCTTTGGAAACGGCTGTTTTGTCTGGCTGGGCGATTGGGTCCCCTTTCCCAGGGCGGTTTCCCTCAGCGTGGATGCTTACGTTGTTTGTTCCCCGGAATGTTACGCGCGTTTGGGATTCGAATATCAAAGTCGCCTCATCCGGCACTTCGGACATGGCCTGTTGCATTTTCACTGCAACCGCGCCGACTTGGCAGCGGTGGCGGCCAAGCTGCCCGGACTGGAGCTGTTCCAGTTTGGCGGGGATCCCAAAGATCCAACGCCGGAGATCGAGCACCTGCCGAAAATGCGCGCCGCGGTGGGCGATATTCCTATTCGGACCACGTGCTCTCTGAACGATTTCCTGTCGCGCATGGATGCAGGAACGTTGCCGCCTAACGTCTGGTACGACGTGGGACAATCTATTTCGGTTGAGCAGGCAAACCAATTGATGAAAAGAGTTCGCAACTATCACGTTTCAGGCAAACGCAACTGACCTATTGCCGGTGTCCGGAGGCTGACCATGACGCGAGTTCTCTGTTTGTCCTGCAGCCCTCGTAAAGGCGGAAACACGGACTTCTGTGCGCGGGTTGTCGCCGAGGAATTGCGAACGCGTCCAGCGCTTGAGGTCGAAGTCGCGCGGCTCAAGGATTATGACATCAAGCACTGTCTCGGGTGCCGCAAGTGCATGGAGTTGAAAGACTGCGTGATCCGCGACGACGATTTTCACGAACTCTGGCGCCGCATCATGGCAGCCAACATCATCATCCAGTTCTCGCCGGTGTATTGGCTCGGGCCGCCGGGCAGGCACAAGGACCTGATTGATCGTTCGCACGCCTACTTTGCCTGCGGCCGGGTGCTGGCGGGCAAAACCGGCCACACCGTCAGCGTAGCCGGCGATTCCGGATTTGAGCCGCACGAGGCGTGTGTCGAAAGTTGGTTGAGATGGTACGGCGTGAACGTCCAGGGCCACCTTCGAGTCATCGCCCGGGAAGCGGGCGCCGCGGAGGCTTCTCCCTCAATCGTTGCCGAGTTGCGGCGCTTCGCCAGGGAGATCGCGCCCTGAGAACTCAGCCTGGACTTGCAGTACGTCCTGCATCAGGGTCAGCCGAGCTGGACGGCGAGCATGGAGACGGAGCCGCCGTCAATCCCCTCGACCGGGAAGCGGACCGGCTCGTCTTTTCTCCGCGCGCCGAGCACGTACAGCAGCGGCAGGTAGTGGTCCGGCGTCGGGATTGAGAGCATCGCGTCGCGGCCCAGTTTCTCATAGGCGACCAGGACAGCATCGTTTCCTTCGATCAGCAACTCCCGCGCGCGCTTCTCGAATCGGACCGCCCAATCGAATGGGTTGATTCCCTGCCTGCCCCACGCATACGCATGCAGGTTATGGACGATGTTGCCGCTCCCGATGACCAGGACGCCTTCCTCGCGCAGCGGCGCCAGCCGTTTTCCGATTTCATAATGGAATTCCGGCGGCTGCCTCCGGTCAATGCTCAGTTGCACGACGGGGACGTCCGCCTTCGGGAAAACGTGACACAGCACCGCCCAGGTCCCATGATCGAGCCCCCAGCTTTTGTCCAGCCCGGCGGACACCGGTCCGAGCAAGTCGCTGACGCGTCGCGCGAGCTTCGGACTTCCGGGCGCGGGATATTCGATGTCGTAAAGTTCCTGCGGGAATCCGCCGAAGTCGTGGATGGTTTTCGGCGCGCGGCCGGCCGTCACCGCCGTGGACGAAACATACCAGTGGGCGGAAACGGATAGCACCGCCTGGGGACGCGGAATTGACTTCCCGATCGAGGCCCAGCCGTCGGTCCAGGCATTCCGCGCCACGGCATTCATCGGATTGCCGTGGCCGACGAAGATCAGCGGCATCAGGTCCGTCGCGGAAGGGCCAGGCATGTCAGTCACTCCCGGCAGCCATTTCAGCGCTTCTTGCCGCGCTTCGGCGCAGCGGAGCGCTTCGCCCTGGCCTGCGCAGCGGGCTTTGCGGAGCGCGCGGGACGGCCGGGCGCCTTTTGCGCGGCCTTGGGCGGCCGGCTGAGTCCGCCCATCAGGTCCAGGAAATCGGCCGACTTGAGCGTCATTTTCTCACCGCGCTTCCGGTCCTTTGAGGGCCGCGTGGAGATCGTGAACGTGTACGGCGCGTCCACCCGGAACGGCGTGATTTCAGGGATGCGCCTGACCGCGCGGCAAACGTGCTCGCGGATCACCGCCCTCGCCTCGTTCGGGTGCAGGTGGACGGCGACGGAGTTGAAAACGCTGTTCTGCTCCTTCGTCAGCCCGCTCGCGGAGCCGCGCTTGATGCCCCATTTCACCGGCGCGACCTCGATGTTCGGCACCAGCGACCGCGCCTCGTCGCAGGCGGCCTGGTCGCCGCTGACCATGACGACCGGCACGTTGTAATAGCCCGCGATCAGCATCCACAGTCCGAGTTCGCCGATGGAGCGCCCGTTCAGGCTGTAATCCTCGACGCCGAAACTCATCGTGTGGCAGAGGTGGCCGCCGTCGGTGTTGGTCTTGGCGTGCTGGCCGATGACGATGGAGGCGGCGAAGGTGCCGTCGCAGCCGAACGATGGCAGGCCGGGCGAATACGGCCGCCCGCCGAGCAGTTTCGCGCGCGGGTGCAGCAGCGCCCGTTTGATCGCGCTCGGACCGTGCCCGTCGGCGACGAGGACTTCCGTCGCGCCCGCCTCGAGGGCGCCTTCGACCGCCGCGCTGACTTCCAGCGAGACCAGGTCGCGCGCCTCCTCGTAATACTTCGAGTTCGAGTAAATGTACTCGTTCGCGCACATGACGCCCGCGCAGCCTTCCATGTCCGTCATGATGTGGATCTTCATTTCCGTCATTCCTCCAGAAGAAAGGGCCGCGCCCTGTCCGGCAAAGATTGGATTTGAACCCTGCGTGATGATAACCGAGTTTCGGTCGCTGTTCAAGAGGCGGGTCGTGCGGGTAAAATATGGAGAGGAAGATATCGAACGCCGACGCTTCGACGCAACACTCAGTAAGGTCGCCCATTGCCCATGACACTTCCGCGCGATCAGATTCGGCAAGCCGTCAGGCGCGCCCTGGCGGAGGATCTCGGCTCCGGCGACGTGACGAGCGAGGCGCTCATTCCGCGCGCGGCGCGCGGACGCGCGTTCATCGTCTGCCGCGCACCCGGCGTCGTGGCGGGATTGGCCGTCGCGAAAGAGGTCTTCCGGCAGCTTCGCCCGAGCGCGTCCTTCAAGCCGCTGACCGCCGACGGACGGCGAGTCCGCCGCGGCCAGCAGGTCGCGGAGATCGCCGGGCCGGTCCGCACGCTGCTGGCGGGCGAGCGGACGGCGCTCAACTTCATCCAGCGGCTCAGCGGCATCGCCACGCTGACCCGCCGCTGCGTCGAGGCGGTCGCGGGCCACGACGTGAAGATCCTCGATACGCGGAAGACCACGCCCGGCCTCCGCGCGCTGGAGAAATACGCCGTCCGCGCCGGCGGCGGGACCAATCACCGGATGGGGCTGTACGACCAGGTGCTGATCAAGGACAACCACCTGAACGCGCTGCTCGCCGAGGCGGGTGGCGACAGGGCCGGCGCCATCCGGCTGGCCGTGCTGCGCGCGCGCGAACGAGTCGAAAGGAATACGCTCATCGAGGTCGAGGTCGAGTCGCTGCCGATGGTCGAGGCCGCGATCACCGCCGAGGCCGACATCATCATGCTCGACAACATGACGCCGGCCCGTATGCGCGAGGCCGCGCGGCGCGTCCGCGCGTATCGCAAGAAGTTCGGCGCCCGCCGCCCGATCACCGAGGCGAGCGGCGGCGTGACGCCGGACCGGCTCGCGCACATCGCGGCGACCGGCGTGGACACGATTTCGCTCGGCATGCTGACGCACTCCGCGCCCGCGGCGGACTTCGCGATGGACCTCGACCCGGCGGAGTGGTTTTGCCCAGCGGCGGCACGGAGAGCGGATTGAAGAGCGCGGCGCGGTGAAGCCGCGAGGAATCGTCCTCGGCCTCGTCCTCGGCCGTTCGTAACGGCCGTTCGAGGACGAGGACGACGACGAGGACGAGTACGATATAAAAAAAGGGAAGACGTTGCGCGCCGGTTATACATCGAAGGGCCTGACGGCTTGCGGAGTGGACGTCGGCAGCGTTGCGGCCAAGGCGGTGGTCCTGGCCGGCGGCAAAGTGGCCGGTCGCGGGATGGCGCCGACCGGCGCGGACCCGGCGCTCGCCGCGGAGACGGCATGGGCGAAAGCGCTCCAAGCGGCCGGCGCGGACCGCGCGTCCGTTTCGCGCGTGGTCATCACCGGCTACGGCCGGCGGGCGACGCGGCTCGCCGGCGACGTGGTGACGGAGATCTCCGCGGTGGCGCGCGGCGCGTTCTGGCTCGGCGCGCCCTGGGGCCGCGCTCGAATCGTCGCGGACCTCGGCGGCCAGGACACGAAGGTGATCGTGCTGGACGCGGAGGGCAACGTGGCCGATTTCGCCATGAACGACAAGTGCGCGGCGGGCACCGGCCGCTTCCTCACGCTCATGGCCGCCTGCCTGGAACTGGACCTCTCCGAGATGGGCCGCCTGTCGCTCCGGTCGCGAGCGCCGGTGCCGCTGAACTCGACTTGCGCGGTGTTCGCCGAAAGCGAGGTCATCTCGCTCATCGCGCAGGGCAGGAAGAAGGAGGACATCGTCGCGGGGCTGCACGCGGCGATCGCATCGCGGATCGCCACGATGGTCCGGCAGATGAGCGGGCGCGAGCCGGCCGAGGGGCTGTTCTTCGCCGGAGGCGGCGCGCAGAATGCCGGAGTGCGCGCGGCGCTGGAGTCCGCGCTCGGCCAACCGGTCTACGTGCCGCCCGAGCCCCAGTTCGTCGTCGCCACCGGCGCCGCGCTGATCGCCGCCGGCCTGGGCGGACCGCAGCGCGTCACTTGAGCTGTTCCAGCCCGCTCTTCGCTTCCGCCACGGCGGCCGATTCCGGCCACTTCTCGATGACGCCCTGGAAGAACTCCCGCGCCGCGTCTTTCTCGCCCATCGCCGCGCAAGCCTGACCGGCGAGCACCTGGACTTCCGGGACGCAGTCCGCGTCGGTCGCATATTTCAGCCAGGTCGCCGCCTCCCGGCGGACTTCGCCGTACTTCTTCCGAAGCAACTGCGCCTTGAGCCGCAGCACCACCGGCGGCCCGTCGAGCCGCTTCGTCGGGAAGTTCCACAGCCATTCATCGAGCCGCGCGAGCGCCGCGTCGCCGTCGCCCTGGCGAATCTCGGCCTCGGCCTGCTGCGCGAACCGCCCGTCGGCGATGGCCCGCGGCTCCTTCGGCAGGAAGGCCGGATCGGATTCGGCCTCGAGATAGATCTTGCGCGCCGCGTCCAGGTGGCCCTCGTCGCGTTCGATGTCGCCGATTTGCAGCGCCGCTTGTCGCCGTCGTGTCGCGTCCGATTTCGGCAAGTCGTCCCTGAGCGCGGCCAGTTCCGTCTCGGCCTTCGCCGCGTCGCCGGCGTAGTAAAAATGCAGGGCCGCCAGCTTGAACCGGATGTCCGCGCGGAGCTCGATATCCTGCGGGCCGCACTGGTCGAGCGCCAGCAGGTAGTACTTCTCCGCGGCCTGCCAGTTGCGCAGCGGCTCGGTGTAATACTCGGCCAGGTCCAGCGCCACCGAGTGGAGCTGTGCCTTGCTGAGGTCCGCCCGGCGCCGGTCCAGCTCGACGCCGGCATCGAAGACCCGCCGCGGCTCCTCGACCTCCTTCAGGAACGAGCGGAAGGCGAGCAACTGCTTCGTCGCCAGCTTGTCAACCGGATAGTCCTGGACCCAGAACCAGAATTGCTGTCTCCGCGCGAAACTGAAATCCTGGTCCTGCCGGAGCGGCTCGACCTCGACGGTGAGCGTGAAGCTGTCCGAGCTTTGGTCCGCGGCGTGGGTCGTGTGCGTGACCTGGTAGCGGCCCGGCAGCATGTAGACGTGGATCGGGTCGCGTTCGCGGCTGATCAACCCGTCGCCGAACTCCCAGAACCACTGGGTCAGCGCGCTGGCCTGCGCGCCGCTCTCCGAGGTGAACTGCACGGCGACCATGCGCGCATTGCCGCACTCGAGGTACTGGAACTCTTCCGCGCCGAACGCGGCGCAGATCGGCCGGGTGGAGTCATCGGTCGCCAGCACCGGCACGGCGAACACCGACGGAAACGCGGAAGGCGGGATGATTTGCCACGCGGAACCGCCCGGCGGCATCCACACCGCGGCCATCCGCCGGCCGCCGTCGAACGCCAGGCCGACGTAGCGGAAGGCGTGCCGGCCGGCGGTCAGGTTCTTCTGCCCGTTCTTCTCGCCGTGCCGCGACTCGTCAATGTTGTGCCCCTGGCCGGGCCACTGCGCCACGAGTTCGCCGTCCACCAGCATGAACGAGCCGTCGTCGCTCATCGTCGCGAACTTGTAGATGCCCGACTTCGGGCACTCCAGGAAGCCGTCGTAAACGCTGATGTACCTGGACTGCGGCCCGAAGGGATTGTAGGCGTCGAAGACCTGCTTCCAGAAGTCCAGGCCGAAGACGCGCGCGCGGGCCAGGGACTGCTGGACGCCCGCCCAGGTGGCGCCGTTCATGCCCTGCGGCATCTCGAGCGTCTTGAGCACGAGCCCCATCTGCGGCGGCTTCTGCTCCACCGCGGGCGCGGCGGGATTGCCGAAGTAGACCGCGTAGGTTCCGCCGCCGTGGTCGCCTGTGGGCTCCGAGAAAACGATCATGTGCTGGCCCGACGGCGTCGAGCGGACGACGGCGAAATCCACGACCCGGCCCATCGGAGCGACCACGCGGATGTCCGAACCGTCCGGCTTGGCGCGGTCGCCCGCGAAGATCCACGCGCGGTAAGCGCCCGGCCCCTTGGCCGGAACTTTCAACAGCGCGCGGTAGCGCCAGGCCGCATCCCACCACTCCGGCCGCACCACCTGCGCTGCCGCTGGACGGCCGCTGAGCGCCGCCGCGAGAAGGACGGCGCCGAGGCTCAACCAGTTCGCTCGCTGCGGGGTCATTCGCTCCATCGCCTACTTGTCGAAAACAGGAAACTCGTCGTCCTTCAACGGTTTCGCGGGCTTCGCAGGTTCCTTCGCGGCGGCCGGCTGCGGCGGCGGCTGGATTTCCTCGTGGCCGACGACCTCGATCCGCACATTGTCGAACTCGTAGATCCCGACCGGCCAGAACGCGTAAAGCTCCACGCGCATCCACTCCGGCTGCTTCGCTTTGCCCTCGACGGTGGACTTGGAAAGCGCCGGGTGGAAAACGGTGGCGAACCGCCGCCACTCACCGTCGGAATTATGGAGCGTCCGCTCGACGCGGTAGATGCTGCGCTCGAGGACCTGCTCGCCGGATTCCGTCATCGTGGGCCGGCCGAAGAAGCCCTTGATGAAGACCATCGGCTCGCCGCCGCAGGTGTTGCGCGCGTCCACGCTCAGCCGGTAGATCGCGCCGGGCTCGACGCGGATCAATTCGCACCGGTAATGGATGCCGTGGTTCCCGGCCACGGTATCGTAATAGGGCGCCTTCGTCGGCTGCCGGGCGGGCGGATTCGGGATCGGGTCTTCCGCCGCGGTCTGCGCATCGCCGGCGGTTTGCCTGGCGGCCTGCGCGGCGATCGCGAGCACCTTCTCGTTCCAGGCCACCCACTGGTCGTCCTGCAGGTTCGTGTCAATGCGGATGCAGCGCTTGCCGTCCGTTCCGCCCGCGGCCCAGAACGTCCCGAGCTTGTCGCACGGGTCCCAGCCGACCGGCCACCAGCGCCCGTCCTCGAAGCTGCCGTTCTTGACCAGGTTCCCGCTCAGCGCCTTTATCTGCATCGCGCCGCAGGAATCCCGGTTAAGGTACTTCACGCCGTCCGGCGCCGGCGGCAGGCCGTCGCGGTCCTTCGTCGCGTCGGCCGGGTCCGCGGCCGCGGCGAACCGGACGAGGAGAACCAACGCCGCGATTCCAGCCCCGATCTTCATGGCCCGGTGCCCGCCTCGGAAAGCGCGCGGAAGTAGCCGCTGACCAGGTCGCGATATTCCGGCGGCACGCCTTCGTTCGCCCCGGCGGCGATCTCGTCGCGGATTTCCTTCGGCAGCGAGGCCGAGTTGTCGCGCGTGAGCCGCTTCTGCCGCGAGACCACGTCCTTGAGCTCCGTCAGGTTCGAGAGCACGATGCGCGAACTCGTCCCGGCGGTCGGGATGTCGCCCTGCTCGATGCTCGTCTGAATCTGCTTCATCAGCTCGATGGTCTTCGGGAGTTCGCCGTGCGGGTAGTTGTATTTCCGCAGGCCGTAGTCGAGGTTCTGCGCCTTGTCAATCAACTGCTGCTGGAGCTGCGTGACGCGCTTGAGCTCGCCGCGCACCGTGGGCGGCATCGGACCGCGAAGCCCTTCCTGGCCGAAGCCGCTCGCCTTGCCGCCGCCGGTCGAGCCGCTGGGCGACTCCGCGCTCGAGTCCTTGACCGAGCCGGCCTCGTAGGGGTCCAGCGTCAGCCGCGTCGGCGTGGTGCGGCCGCCCTTGCCGCTGGCGGTGTCCTGCACGTACTGGCCGCTGGATTTCCCGGTGCGGCCCTCGCCGCTGCGCCCGCCGATCTCCTGCGAGTCGGGCAGCACGTTGCCCGTGACGCCCTTGGCGCTCATGTCGGCGATTGGACCGTCCGCGGCGCCCCAGCCGACGCCCTTGTCCATGCTGTCGAGCCAGTTGCTCGTCGCGTCGGCCGCGTCGTCGAGCAGGTCCTGCTCCTGCTCCAGCAGGTCGCCGATGAGGTCCTCGAGTTCCTTGGGCAGCTCCGCCAGCGGCACGTCATAGTCCTGGACGGCGTCCTCCATCTTCCACGCGGTCCGGTCGGGCGACTCCGAGAGCCACTTCTCGATGTTCGTCTCCAGGCTCTTGGCGAGTTCCAGGCCGCTCTGCTCGAGCGGCACCGCCAGCTCGACCGCCTTCTGGTCCGCGGCGTCGGCGGCTTTCTGCACGTCGGTGTAAATCTCGTTGAATTCCTTGGCCTGGGTCGCGAGCGAGAAATCCTGCGGCGGCAGCTTGCTCAGGTCGGTGGCGAGTTCCTGGAAATATTTCGCCCATTTGAGCTCGGAGTCGCTGACCTTCTTGAGGTTCTCCTCGTCGCCCTTCGAGAAATCATTGACCGGCGTGTCCTTGAGCTGCTTGGACATCTTGACCACGTCTTCCTGTTCCTTGATGAAATCCTTGACCGCCGCGAGCATGCGCTCGGCGCGCTCCCGGTTCCCATGGAGCACTTCCTCCTGGTCGGCCTGGCGGGTCTTCGGCGGCGTCGTCAGCCGCTCCCTGGCGAAGGCCTGCGGGTCGCTCAGCAGTTTTTCGAGCAGATCCGCGATCTGCTGTTCGGTCGCGGCGGCGGTGTCGAGCGCCGGCAGCGCCTGCGCTTTTTCCCGGGCGCCGCGGACGGCTTCGAGTTGGTCCAGCGCGCGCACGACTTCGTGCGAGGCGATCGAGGAAAGGCCGTCGAGGAGGTCCACCGCGGCGTTCTCGGCGTTCTCGCGCACGGTCTGGACCGCGGTCGAGTAGATTTCCTCCTCGGCTTTGCGGAGCGGGCTGGCGCGCTCGGCCAGGCCATGCGGCGCGGGCGCGGCGGCTTCCATCCCCGTTTCGGCCCAACCGCGCACGTCGTGCGTGGCGGCGAGGTTGCTCTTCTGCATGGCGATCAGCCGGGTGATCAGCGCGCGCAGCGCTTCGAGCGCCTGCTCCGACTTCCGCTTGACCGCCGCGGCGTCGCCGATGGTCACCTGGTACGTGCGGCTGCGGCCGGCCGTCGCGTCGCGCCCCGGCATGCCGTCGCTCGCCTGGAAGTAGTAGCTCAGCACGGTCCCGGCGGAGAGGTTCAGCGGCTTGAGGTCAAGCTCCAGGCCTTCCGGCGTCTCGCGCGAGGTCGCCTTGTACGACCAGCTCCGGACTTTCTCCCAGTCCTTGTCCGCGCCGCGCTGGATGAAGAAGGCCATTCCCTGAAGCGAGAAATCGTCCTTGGCCACGGCCGAGACGGCGAGCTTCGCGGACGTGTCCAGGGTGATGTCCTTCCCGGGATCGGTCACTCGCACCACCGGCGGGTCGTCCGGCAGCGCCACGATCTGCGCGACCACCGGCTGGTTCGGGACGTCCGCGGCGTCCTGGACGATGATCCGATATCGCCCGCTGCGCGCGACCTCGATTCCGCCCTGGGCGGTCTGTCCGCCCGAGACGGTCATCGGCGTATCCGTCCATTGCCCGTCGGCCATCGTCCCGACGGAAAGTCTCGCGGACTTGATCGGGCGGTCGGCTGAAGCCTCGATGCGGACGCGCGTGCCGACCGGCGCGGTGATGTTCCCGATAGCGCTCGGCGGCTCGACCTGGTCGGGCAGATTCATGTAGCCCGGGAAAACGTACGTGAGCTTGACCTCTCGAACGCCGGGCCGCGTGCGGACGGTGACGGCGTATCGGTCGCTGACGAAATCGCCCGCGCTGACGCGGTAGCTGAAGTCGCTCTGCAGGCCGGCGAACTCATATGAGAAGAAGCCGCCCTCGAACGCCATCGGCTTCGTCTCGCGCCGGCCGGAAGCGCGGTCCTCGAACGTGATCTCCGCCTTCCGGGCGTAGACGCTCGCCGGCCCGCGCGCCTCCACGACCAGCGAATCGCCCTGGAGCTTATCCGCGTTCCCGGGCGTCACGGTCAGGATGACCGCGCTCACCGGCGGGATGTATTTCTGCGGCGCGGCGTAGCGCTGCAGCGCGTTCGAGAAGTAGGCCGGGAGCGCCGCGGCATAGAGGACGGACGCCAGGCAGAGTCCGCCGGCGATCAGGCCCCATTTCCGCAGGCCCTTGCGGCCCGTCGGGTCGGCGGGCGAGAGCGAATCCACCGCGCGCGCCGCTTCGCCGAGTTGCGAGGTGGCCATGCGGCGCGTGATCGGGTCCGCGAATTCGGCCTTCTGCAGCAGGATCGCGTTGATGAGGTAATTGTCGAGGTCCGGATGGCTGTGCTCGACGTGGGCGGCAACCATCTCGTCGGTGAGCCGGCGCATGAGGCGATGGAAAACCTTGAAGCCGAGGAAGTAAACCGCGCCCGCGACGAACGCCAGGCCGAGGACCAGGCGCACGAAGCCGGGAAGCCGCAGCAGGTTGTCCAGCGCCAGGGCGGCGAGGAAGGCGGCGAGGACGACCACCGCTCCGCGCAGGAGGACGGCGGCGACGTCCATGCGGCGCCAGGCCTGCCTCGCGCGGTTCAGCCGCGCCCGGACGACTTCGGCGGCTTCGGGCGATTGACCGTTTCTCGTTTCGTCCGTTATCCCGGCAGCCATGTCCGCCCTTTCAGTTCGACGGCTGAGAAACGGCCGCGTCGCCGCCGGCCAGTTGCAGCGAAAGCGTCAAGTCGCTGCGCTCCGCGCTGACGTTCTGTCCGGCCAGCGCCGGCCGGATTTCCATGCGTTCTCTCGGGATGTCCTTGCCCGCGCTGAGGCCGCGCTGGAGGACGAAGCGCTTCGCGATCACCCACTCGTCCTCCGGCTTCGCCATCAGCCACACCTCGTAGCGGCGGAACATCGTGTCGGCCTGGAGCGTGTTCGCGCGGTCGCGCGCGCGTTCCATGCGGACGAGGACGTAGGCGCGCTCCAGGCTCCCGGCGCCGTATAGCGGGTCGTGCGAGTCGAAGAAATCGCGGACGTTCTTCGACCAGTCGGAGATTTCCTTCAGCGTCCCCGCGCCGAGGCGCGCGCCGTCGGGCGCCTTTTCCGCGCTGAACCCTGCGTAAATCGCCCGGTCCGACAGGACGATCAGGTCGTAAGCGCCGCGCGTGCACTCGGTGAACTTGAACGCGCCGTTCCCGCCCATTTCAGCCGTGAGGCTGGTATCGTCCTGGCAGTTGATGGCGATGACGCCCACCAGCTTTTCGCCCGCGGGCAGGCGCACCGTCCCGCGGATGCTGCCCAGGACGCCGGCGGCTTCGCCCTTGAGCGCGATGCGCTTGACGTAGACGAGGTCGTCGAGCTTCTGGCCGACCTTGCCCTCCATCTGCCGGGTCAGGAAGAGGCGCTCCGGCGCGTCGTCGCCGACTTTGAGAAGCGCCGTGGTGCTGATGATGTGGCCCTCGAGCGTGCGCCCGTCGCCGAACGTCACGCGCGTGTTGAAATAGCGCACGGGATAGACCTCGCCGGTATAGACTTTCTCGTCGCGGCCGTCCTCCTTGAAGAACCACTTCTTCTCCAAGGATTCCTTCTCGACGAGCGACTCGAGCTGCTTCATCTCGGCGAGCCGGACGGTGTACTTCTTCTCCTGCGCGTCGTTATGGATGATCAACTGGTCGTTCACGAGCGCGACCTGCCCGGCGACCGTCCGCCCGTCGCTCAGTTCGACCGACGCGTCGCGCCATGCGAGTTTTTCAGCGCCGAAACCCGTCCGGCATGCCGCAAAGATGAGCAGAAGTCCAATGATACAACGCCGCAAATTTTTGCCTCCGAAGATAGGCAATGGAATCGGAGCGTTAGTCCGTCGTCCATCGTCCATCGTCCATCCAAGTTTAATTCAGCGCATTGCGTTTGCGCAAGAGCCATTCGGCGGAGGCGCACGCCAGGAACACCAGCGCGAAGCCCCACTCGTTCCAGATGTTCTTTTCCTCGTGATACATCACGCGGTGCTGCCGCTGGTCGAGTTCCTCGGGGATCTGCGCGGCGGTCGCGAACGTGTGGAACTCGCCGCCGGTCTCCGCCGCCAGCGTCTGAAGCAGCACCTCGTCCACGTCCACGCGGTCGAATTCGCCGGCGATCTGCCCGACGGAGAACTCGAATTCCACGCGGGCGAACTCGGCGTTCTTGTCCGAGGCCGTCACGATCGCGCGGCCGATCCCGCCGATGCTCGGCGACACGCTGCCGCGATACTGTCCGACCGTCTGAGCGTCGCGGCCGAGGACCGCCTTGGCGGCAGGCGCGTCGCCGCCCGTGCTTTTCGGCGAAGCCTGCGGCGGCGCCGCTCCGCCGGGCGTCGGGTTCTGGATTTCCACCTCCACCTTCGCGTTGTCCAGCGGCTCGCCGTCGGCGCTCTGGACACGCGCCTCGATCGTCATCGGCTCGCCGAGCGCGTACTCCAGCTTGTCCGGCCACGCGATCAGGCGGTCCTTGACGCGCTGGCCGCCCTGGTCCTTGCGCCCGGCCGCCCAGCGGACGGACTGGCGCCAGAAACGATAGTACGGAGAATCCAGCCCATGCCCTTCCATCTGGAATCTCCACTTCCAGGTCGTGTCGGCCGTCAGCGCCAGCACGCGGCCGACGCCGAATTGCTGCACGGCGACGACGGGCATATTCTCGTTGCCGCCCGGAAGAGTCTCCTTCGGGTTGACCATGAGGATCTCCGCGCCGGGTTTGACGCCGACGACGCGGTTCGCGCCGTCGAGCGTCGCCATGGCGGCGGCACTTTTCTCCGCGGCCGCATCGGCCGGGTTCGAGGAGTCCTCGAAGAACTTCTCGCAGCCTTCGAAGACCGGGTGCGCTCTGCCGAGCGGCGTCAGCGCGGGCGCGAAGTTCCCCGCGCTCTGCCCGTCCGCCGGCCCATGGATCTTCAGCGGGAGCAGGTCGGCGACCGGGCTGTCCGCGTAGCCGCCCGGCCCGTACGCGTGATAACCGCCGATGGCCAGCAGCCCGGCCCCGCCGGAGACGTAGTCCTTCAGGCCCTGCAACTGCTCGTCGGTGAACTCCGCGCGCGCGATGTCGCCGAGGATGACGACGTCGAACTTCTTGAAGTCCTCCTTGTTCCGCGGCAGCCCGCGGCTCAGGTCAATGCCCGGGTCGGAATCCTGCTGATAGAACTCCTCCTTGTCCTTCTTGATCACGCTCGTGACCTGGATCGTCGGGTCGCTGCCGAGGACCTTGCGCAGGAAGCGGTACTCGCTGCGGATGACGCCCTCGACGATCAGCACGCGGATCCTCGGCTCCACCACGCGCACGATGAACTCGCGGGTGTTGTTCTCCGTGATCGGCTCGCCCGGCAGCGTCGGCAGCGCCACGGTGAGCTTCTGGACGCCGACCTCCTTGGGCGTGTACTCGATCTCCGCCTCGCGCGAGCCGTTCTGCGCGGGGAACTGCACCGGCGCGGTCGCGACGACCTGGTTCTTGCAGCTCAGCGTCATCGTCATGGCGCGCTCGGCGTCGCTGAGGCCCTCGATGCCGAAGTTCGAGAGCGTGAATTTCAGCTTCCCGATGTTGTTGACGATCAGCTCCAGGTTGTGCGGGACGCCGGCGATGCCGATGTCGAAGAATTTTCCCTTCTCCGCCATCCGGCCGCCGAGCGCGATCGGGAACACGGGCACGCCGAGCGTACGCGCGACCATGCGCGGGTCCTCGCCGGAAGTCGGAACGCCGTCGGTGAGCAGGATCACCGCCGCCGTCGCCGGCTGTCCGACGCGCGCGACGGATTCCTTCAGCGCGTCGCCGAGCGCGGTCGCGCGCTCGTCCGCCTGGAACGCGCCGGAGGGCTGCGTCTCCGCCGTCACGCTGCCGAACGTGAAAAAGCGGACCTGGTGCGTGTCGGAGAGCTTCTCGAGGATCTTGTACGGCGACTCGCGCAGCAGGAAGAGCCCGGCCTCGAGCCGGCTGCGTCCCTCGATGGCGTCGTGGATGCCCATGCTCTGCGAGACATCCTGCAGGACAATCACCTGGCTGCGCTCCGCGGCGTTGCGGCTGAAGCGAAGCACCGGCTTCATGAGGAACAGCGCCGTCGCCACGATCACCAGCGTCCGCAGGACCGTGAGGATAATGAACGCGCGCCGCGACAACTGCGCCCGCTTCGCGCGGTAGAAGAGCAACGTCAACGCGACCGCCCCGAAGGCGATCAGCGCGACGATCCACGCCGACCAGGTTCCCGTGAATGTGAATTCCCAGTTACTCATCGCCGCTTCAGAATAAGGAAGGCCGCCGCGCCAATCATATCTCCCATCTTCCTTCCCATAACTCCCATTTCTTGCGCCTCACCGTTTGAGCACCACGTTCCCAACGAAACACTCGCACACCGCCAGAACGATCGTCGCCAGCAGCAGGTAATCCCAGAGCGGCACGCCGTTTCGCTCGATCCGGACGGCGGGCGCGATCGCCTCGGCGCCGGGGACGAGGACGACGTTTCCGCGGTCGAGGTAGTCGCGCGCCTTTTCGAGCGGCAGCCGCGCCAGCTCGGTTTCCTCGGACGGTGTGTTGACCGCGAAGAGCTGCCGCTGCGCGGCGCCGGTGATGTTGAATTCCGCGCTGTAAATGCCGGGGCGGGCGGTGTCGCGGAGCGCCGCGCGGTTCTCGCCGGCCGTCTGCGCGCTCTTCACCTCGCGGGTCGAATCGGCCTTCTCTTTCGCGTCCTTCGCCGGCAGCGAGAACTCCACCGTCACCGGCGCGGGCGTGTTCGGCAGCTTCAGCAGGTACGGCGTCCCGGCCGGCGTGCTGCGTTCGGCGTCGCCGCCGGTGCGGCTGAGGTAATAGACGATCTGGTGGAGGATCGGCACGAAGTACGGCTTCAGCGGAAGGTTGTTCCACGCGGGCGTGCACGAACTCGTGCAGAGGACCACGGCGCCCGCGCCGAACTTGCGCTCGAGCAGGAGCGGACCGCCGTTCATCTCCACGATCACCGCGGCGCCGCTGCCTTTCGGGACCTCGGTCGAGAGGAAACTCCTGACCCGCGCGGTGCCCAGGTCAGTCTCCGCGCTGATGTCGCGGAAGATCGGGTGGCTCGTGTCGGTGCGCTGGACCTGGAAGAAGGGATGCTCCTTCTCCGAGGCGGTCATCACCGGGCCGAGCGGCGCCGGGAGAAGGACGCCGGCGCCGGCGAGGTCCGGCGTCCCGAGCGCCACGTTGAACGCCGCCGCGTCCACCTTCTCGCCGCAGAAGATCAGCAGCCCGCCGCCGGCCTTGACGTAGTCCTTCAGCCGGTCGGCCAGCCGCTCCTCGACGCGCGGCACGTCGGCGAGGATGATGCAGCGATAGTCCTCGAAGCGCTGCGACGCCGCCTCCGCTTCCGACACGACGCGCGTCTCGATCGGCGAAAGCTTCTTCCCCGCCACCGCGCTTCCCTCCAGCGCCAGCCGGAGAAAAAACGCGCCGTCGCGATACGCGATGACCGACGGCGCGCCGTCAATGACCAGCACCGGGAGTTTCTCGACGACCTGCACGGTGAACCAGCGCCGGTTGTCCGCGGGCAGTTCGTCGGGCTCGACCTCGACATAGCCGCTGAAGTCGCCCATCCGGTCGAAGACGTGGCGGAAGGTCAGCGTCTGCGTGCCGCCGGCGTTCACCGCCGCGGGCTGCTCGGCGATCTTCTGCCCCTCGAGGAAGAGCGAGACCTTGCGCTCCATCCGTTGCGAGCCGGCGTTCTCGACGCGGCACCAGCAGGTCGCGGGCGCGCCGACGACGTTCGCCTTGATGCCGAAGTCCACGTCCTTGACCGCCAGGTTCTCCGACACGTCAGCGCCCACGTCCACGACGAACACCGGCACGCCCTTCGGCGCCTGCGCGGCGGCGTCCTTGAGCGCCTCCGTCCACGCGTTCTTCTGCATGTCGGTGAGGATGTAGATTTCCTTGACCGGGTTCGAGCTGAGCTGGAGGCTGGCGATGGCGCGGCGCAGCGGCGCGCTCAGCTCCGCGGTGCCGTAGCCGCATTCCATCCGCGAGAGCTTGGCGCGCAGTTCGGGCAGCGCGGTGGTGGGCGGCTCGGGCGGGTCGCCGGCGGAAGTCGCGAGCGTCACCACGGCGGAATCCTCGTTCTTCAGGCCGTCGAGCACCTGGAGCGCGCCGTCGCGGGCGCGCGCGAACGCGCTGGAGCCCTGCTTCACCGCCTGCATCGAGGCGGTGTCGTCGAGGAGGATCGCCACGGTGGTCGGGAGGCCGGTTCCCTTGAAGCCGCCGGAGTGGAGCATCGGACGCTCGAGCGCGCCGATCAGCGCGGCCAGCAGCAGCATGCGCAACGCCAGCAGCAGCAGTTCCCGCAGCCGCTGCCGCCGCGCCACGCGCTGGTCCACCATCTGCAAAAAGCGCAGCGTGCTGAACGGCATCGGCTTCGCCTTCCGCCGATGCACCAGGTGGATGATGATCGGGATCGCCAGCGAGAGCCAGAGGAGATGGATCATTCTGCACCAGCTCTCAGAACGGACGAACATCGAACGCTCAACGTCGAACGCTCAACGTCCAAGTGCGCGCTGGCGCGATCATGAGCACTTGGACGTTCGATGTTGGACGTTGAATGTTCGACGTTGAATCCGTTATCCATCAGCCGCGCGTCTCCCGTTTTCGCAGATAGGCGGCGAGCATCAGCTCGAACGGCGTCTGCGTGTTCACGAGCTGGTAGTCAATCTTCGCCTTCATGCATTCCCGGCGATAGCGCTCCACGAACTCGTCGAACTTCTGGCGATAGGCCTCGCGGATCACCTCGGCGCGAAGCTGCATCTTCTCGCGCGTCTCCAGGTCGCGGAACTCGATCAGCCCCTGGAACGGGAACTCGATCTCGGCGTTGTCGAGCACGTGGAAGACGATGATCTCATGGCGCTCGTGGCGGAAGTGCTGGAACAGGTTCATCACCGCGTCCGGCTCGTCCATCAGGTCGCTGATGATCACCACCAGCCCGCGCCGCTTGAGGCTCTCGACGACCGGGTGAAGGCACTGCGCCAGGCCGGTGCGGCCCTTCGGCGCGACGCTCTCGAGGCGGTCGAGGATGTATTTCATGTGCGCCGGGCTGCTGCGCGGCGGGATGCGCTCGCGGACCGCCTCGTCGAAGATCAGCAGCCCCACCTGGTCGCGCTGCTGCACCATCAGGTACGTCAGCGCCGCGGCCAGGTAGCAGCCGTACGCCAGCTTGCTGATCCCGTCGGAGTGATATGACATCGAGCCGCTCGCGTCGAGGACCACCGTGCAGGTCATGTTCGTCTCTTCCTCGTACTCCCGCACGTACTTCCGGTCCGAGCGCGCGAAGACTTTCCAGTCGAAGTGCTTCAGGTCGTCGCCGGGCAGGTATTCGCGGTACGAGGCGAACTCGGCGCTGAACCCCTTGAACGGGCTGCGGTGCAGCCCGCTGATGTACCCCTCGACCACCGTCCGCGCCAGCAGTTGCAGATTGCCGAGCTTGGCCAGGCGGGCGGGATCGTAATATGTGCTATGAAAGGCTTTGGGCATCGTTCGTCTTTTATCGTCCTCGTCCTCGTCGTCGTCCTCGTCCTCGAATTAGTTTTCGTCCTCGTCCTCGTCCTCGGTCGTTCCGTACGGAATTCGAGGACGAGGGCGAGGACGACGACGAGGACGATTGCTATCGCCGCTTCTCCGGCCGAAGGGCGCTTTTCTTGGCGTACGACGCTTCCGACGGCTCCGGCACGCTCTGGAGGAGCTTGGCGACCACGTCGTCCACGCTCACGCCCTGGCTGTCGGCGTTGAAATTGGTGATGATGCGGTGCCGCAGCACGGGCAGGGCCACCGCGCGCACGTCGGCGCAGGAGACGTTGAACCGCCCGGCGATCACCGCGCGCGCCTTGGCGCCGAGCACCAGGTACTGCGCCGCCCGCGGACCGGCGCCCCACTCGACCCAGTCGCGGATGAACTGGAATGTGTTCTCCGAGTTCGGCCGCGACCCGCGCGCGAGGTCGGCGACGTACTCCAGCACGTGGTCGCTCACCGGCACGCGCCGGACGATCTGCTGGACCTGCAGGATCTCCGCGGCGTCCATCACCAGCCGCGCCTCCGCCGTCTCCTCCGTCGTCGTCCGCCGCATGATCTCGATCTCCTCCTCGCGCGACGGGTACTGGATGATGATGTTCAGCATGAACCGGTCGAGCTGCGCCTCGGGCAGCGGGTACGTCCCTTCCTGCTCGATCGGGTTCTGCGTGGCGAGCACGAAGAACGGCGGCTTGATATTGTAGGTGCGCCGGGCGGAGGTGACGCGGTACTCCTGCATGCACTCGAGCAGCGCCGCCTGCGTCTTCGGCGGCGTGCGGTTGATCTCGTCGGCGAGCAGGATATTCGTGAAGACCGGGCCCGGGATGAACTTGAAATCGCGCTGCTGCGTCTCGGGGTCAATCTGGAGAATCTCCGTGCCGGTGATGTCGCTGGGCATCAGGTCGGGCGTGAACTGGATGCGCTTGAAGTCCAGGTTCATCGTCCGCGCGAGCGTGCGCACGATCAGCGTCTTCGCCAGCCCCGGCACGCCGACGACGAGCGTGTGCGCGCGGCAGAACATGGCGATGAGGAGCTGTTCGAGCACCTCGTCCTGTCCGACGATGACGCGGCGGACCTCCTTGAGCAGTTTCGCGCGCACCTCGCCCAGCCGCGCGATGAGTTTCTCCTCGTCCTCCACCAGCGGCTCCGCGCGCGCCGGAGCTTCGGCGCGCAGATGAGGCTCAACTACCTCTTCATTTTCCACAGGGATACCTCGCTGAACATGGGACTAGACACCAGGAATTAGTTATCGGCAATCTGCCTTCGCCGAGGCTCGGGCGGTCAAGTCGGCATTTTTGTTAACGCGTCATCGCGTAAAAATGTTCACGTCGACCGGGGTCGCGCCGCCGAGCCGATGGAGACGCCTGACCGCCTTGATCTTGTTCAGGACGCTGCAGGCCCGTCGCTTCATCAATGGCCGCCGACCTACGGACAATGCGCAGACGCTCCGGCCTCATTGCGGCCCGATGTGGCGGCATGACGGCGGCATGGCGCGCCAAAGCCTATCAGAAATACCATTATGTTCCACGTGAAACAATTACAGATAAACCCTTATATATTGGGCTTTTCAACCGCCGCCGGCGGCTATTGATCTTTGCGTAAGAAAAGGAAAGGTCTCTCGCCAAGACGCAAAGAGCGCAAAGGACAACAGCATCAGGTTTTTTCGTTCTTGGCGCTCTTGGCGTCTTGGCGAGAGCATTCCTTTCTTTATGCAAACGTCAATAATACGCCGCCTAGTGCGTCATGGCGTAAAGGATGATGTTCACGCCCAGCCGCGTGGCGTCGTCGGAGGCGATGTCGCGGCCGAACGGGTTGTCGAACCCGCGCCAGCCGCCGCCGATGCCGTACGGGCTGTAGATGATCGGCGTCGCCGCGCCGACCGAGACGCCTTCCAGCGGGAGCGCCGGCGGAGTCTCGCCGGTCTTCTCGACGTAGTCGGAGTAGCCGACGCCCTTGATTTTGTTCAGGATGGCATACACCGGATGCTCCGGCGGCAGACGCTCCAGCGGATGGCCCGGCAACAGGTCGGCGATCTCGCGGCGGAACGCGCGGTCGAATTCCCTCGACCCGCACGAAGGGCTCGCCAGGATGAAGCCGCCCGCAGCCAGGTAGGTCTTCAGCGCCCGCTTCTCCACGGCGTTGAGCGTGAAATCGTACTCGCCGGTGATGTAGAGGAACGGATAGCTCTGCAGGTCGCTCTTGCCGAGGTCCACGACTTTGCGCTCGAACTTGATCTCGGCGCTGGTCTTCATCGCGGTGGTCTTGAGCAGGTTGGCGATCTCGTTGAACTGCGAATCCCAGTTCTCGCCGATCCGCGCCTGCGCCAGGACGAACTCGCCGCGCGGGCGCTCGTCCTCCTGGTAATAAATCTTTGCGGCGCTCTGGTAGATGGAGATGGGGTACATCGCCAGGGCGTAGGCGATCATGTTGACGCCGAGCTTGCGCGCGTCGTTCGGGTCCACGTTGTACGCGCCGGCGCGCTTGTGGCCGTCCCAGCCGCAGCTCAGGCCGTAGCGCGAGATCATGATGGCGGTCCGCGCGCCGAGGTCCACGCCGTAGAACACCGGCTCGCCGTTGGGCGCGTCAGGCACGGGCCGCGTGTAGACCACCTGCTTCATCGGGTAATAGCAGTTGAACAGCGGATGGTCGGCGTTGAGGCGGTGGAAGCTGCGGTCGGGCAGGACCTTGCTCATTTCGCGGACGAACGCCTTGAAGAAGTCCGGGTCGCCGAGCGCGGTGTCGCCCCAGATCACGCCACCGGCGCGGACGTAGTCGCGCAGCCGCGCCACGTCGGCGTCGCTGAGCGTGAAGTCGTCGCTGCCGGTGTAATAGTAGATCGGGTACTGCGAGGGATCGGTCGCGAAGGCGCTGAGCGGGCCGGACTTCCAGGTGTAATGGACATTCAGCGCGCGCTCGGCGGCGTCATTGAGCAGGTTCGGGATGTCGGCCGGGTCCTTGTTCCAGTCGTAATAGTGCAGGATTCCGTCGGAGACTTTCAGCTCTTTCAGCGAGCCGAACTGGATCTTGGCGATGAGGACCGGCGGTGAGGGCGGGCGCTTGCGCTCGGTGCGGCGCAGCGGCGTGGCCGGCAGCGGCAGCGGCGGAACGCCTTCGCCGCCTTTGCGGAACTGCGGCGGCGCCACGGGCTTCGAACCGCACGGCCCTCTCGGAATGTCCTCCTGCGCCGCGGCGACTGCGCCGTAGAACAGGCAAACCGCTAACCCCAACGCGGTCATTTTACGGAGCATGACGATTCCCTCCTGCGCTCTGCGCAGAATCCGTAGAGCGCGGCCCGATGAAGATGCCCACTCGCGCGTTCCATCGTATCACCAGGGCAGTGTGAACGCAATAACTTTTGCTCGTGGCGTGCCGCTCGTAGTGTGCCCGTAAGGGCATACGACTTAGCGCCTGACGGCGTCACTACAAGCGATGCACTCGCGCTTAAGGAGACCGCAAACGATATGCCATCTGGCTCGATTATCTTATCATACTGCACTGACGGTAGTTAAGCGCACAGCTGCATTCGCGCAACCTCCGCCTGTGTAGAACTTTCCTACGCAAATCAGGCGGACTTCTGCGTTCCCTTCACATGGCTATCAGGCCGGCGATGACATTGCCTCGCCGGCCACGACTGCACCGAATATCGCACCGCCGTCGCGCGTGAGTTGAAGACGCCGCGCGCATGGCTTACAATGCCGAGTTATGGCAAAAGATTACTACGAGATTCTCGGCGTCCCGCGCACGGCGAGCGAGGAGGAGATCAAGAAGGCCTTCCGCCACCTGGCGAAACAATATCACCCCGACCGGAACAAGGGCTCAAAGACCGCCGAGCAGCGGTTCAAGGAGATCAACGAGGCGCACAACGTGCTGACCGACAAGGACAAGCGCGCGCAGTACGACCAGTTCGGCGAGGCGCGCGCGAAGGGGTTCGCCGGGAGCGAGTTCTGGGATTCATTCCGCAGCCGCCAGGGCGGCCGCCCGCGCAGCGCGCCGCAGGCCGAGGAATACTTCTCCGGCGCCGAGTCGGGCGACCTGGGCGATATCTTCAGCCAGTTCTTCCGGCGCGAGGCGCCGTTCGGCGGCCGCAGCCGGCGCCGAGGGCCGCAGCAAGGCGAGGACATCGAGGTGGCGCTGCAGGTGCCGTTCGAAATGGCCGCGCACGGCGGCGAGACGGAGATCGCGATCCCGAGCGTATTCTCCTGCGACCGCTGCGGCGGCAGCGGCAGCGAGCCGGGCACGCGCTCGCAGGTCTGCCCGGTATGCCACGGCGCCGGAAACGTGCAGGCCGTCCAGGGCGCGTTCGCGTTCAGCCGGCCCTGCCCGCGTTGCTACGGCCGCGGCGAGGTGATCGCCAAGCCCTGCTCGAAGTGCAACGGGACCGGCGAGATCCAGGCCACGCGCCGGTTCCGCCTGAAGATCCCGCGCGGCGTGCGCGACGGGCAGAAAATCCGCCTCGCGCGGCAAGGCCAGCCCGGGCGCGACGGCGGGCCGAGCGGCGACCTGCTGGTGGAAGTGCGCGTCGAGGAGCATCCGCAGTTCAAGCGGAAGGGAGACGACATCTACGGCGGGGCGACCATCAACGCCGTCCAGGCGGCGCTCGGCGCGCGGGTGCATGTGCCGACGATCAACGGCGACGTGGCGCTGCGCATTCCTGCGGGGACGCAGCCGGGGACGACCCTGCGGCTGCGCGGCCGCGGCGTGACCACCGCCGACGGGCGCGCCGGCGACCATTACGTCACGATCCGCGTCACGACGCCGACGAACCTCACGGAGGAGCAGAAAAAGCTTCTGCGGGAGTTCGCGCGCTCGGCGGGAATTCCGGCGGAATAGCACGGCTTGCTCACCACCAGAAGGCACAAAAAGACAACGGCTCCCACCACGGAATACACGGAGCACACCGAATGACTTTCCTAAACGGCTTCAGTGTCTTCAGTGTGTTCCGTGGTTGCAATATCAGTCGTCGTCCTTGGTGCCTAGGTGTCTTGGTGGTCCATTAACGACATTAATGGGCCACTTCGACGAACCGGCTCTCGCGGATCAATGTCACCTTGACCTCGCCCGGATACGTCATTTCCGCCTCGATCTCCTTGGCGATGTCGCGGCACATCTTGGCGGACATCTTCTCGTCCACGCGGTCGGCGGTGACGATCACGCGCACCTCGCGGCCGGCGCGGATGGCGTAGGCGACCTCGACTCCCGGGAAGGCGCCGGCGATCTCCTCGAGCCGCTGCAGGCGCTTGACGTACTTCTCCAGCGTCTCGCGCCGCGCGCCAGGACGCGCCGCGGAAATGGCGTCCGCCGCGCTCACCAACACCACAAAGATGTTCGCGGCGGTGATGTCGTCGTGATGGGCGGCGATGGACTCGACGACCTCGGTCGGCCCGCCGCATTTGCGGGCGATGTCGGCGCCGAGCTGCGGGTGCGAGCCTTCGACTTCCTGGTCCACGGATTTGCCGATGTCATGGAGCAGGCCGCAGCGCTTGGCGAGCTGAATGTCGAGGCCGAGTTCGGCGGCCATCGTGCCGGCCAGGTGCGCGACCTCCATCGAATGCTGAAGTTGGTTCTGCCCGTAGCTGGTGCGGAATTTCAGGCGGCCGAGGCATTCGAGTTCGAGCGGGTGGAGGTTGTGCAGGCCCACGTCGAACGCGGCTTCCTTGCCGGTGTCCATGATGACCTGCTCCATCTCCTTCTTGGACTGCTCGACGACCTCCTCGATGCGAGCGGGATGGATGCGGCCGTCGCGGACGAGCTTTTCCATCGAGCGGCGGGCCATCTCGCGGCGGACGCCGTCGAAGCCGCTGATGACGACCACGCCGGGCGTGTCGTCCACGACCACGTCCATGCCGGTGGCTTTCTCGAAGGCGCGGATGTTGCGGCCTTCGCGGCCGATAATGCGGCCCTTCATGTCGTCGCTGGGAAGTTCAACGGCGGCCACGACGCTCTCGACGCAGTGGTCGGCGGCGTAGCGCTGGATGGCGATGCCCAGGATTTTGCGCGCCTCGCGCTCGACGTTCTCCTTCGCCTCGGCCATGCGGCGCGCCACCAGCTCCGCGCATTCCTTCTGCAGCTCGTCCTCGAGCCGGCGCATCAGGAGCTGTTGCGCCTCTTCGCGCGTGAGCTCGGAGAGCTTGTGCAGCGTGATCTTCTCCTGCTCCATCAAGTGCTCGAGCTCGGCCTGTTCGGCGTTGAGCTCTTTGCGCTTGGCCGCCACGCTCCGCTCGAGGGTCTCGACGTAATTTTCCTTCTTGTTCAGCAGGTCGAGCTTGTGTTCAAGGCCGTCTTCGCGTTTGGTCAGGCGCTTCTCCGTCTCGCGCAATTCCCCGCGCTGCGCGTTTCCCTCCGACTCGAGCGCCTCGTGGCGCTTGATGTACTCCTCCTTCGCGGCGACCTCGGCGTCTTTCTTCACGCGCTCGGCCTGCTCGGAGGCGTCGGCAATGACCTTGCGGGCGCGGACGACCGCGCCGCTGGCCCGGAGCCAACTGATGGCATAAATCCCCATGCCGCCCGCGAGGAGGCCGCACAGCCCCGTCAGGAGCAGGACCTTGTCGCTCGTCCAGAAGCCCGTCGCCTGCACCACTTGCGCAAGATTCAACATCGAATCCTCCCGCCTTTCTCAAGTGTGCTGTTCAGGGCGGAGGCGCAGGGGCTGCGCGGAGACGGGATAACCCGAGAGAAGAGGTTTGAGGTGTGCGAGGCGAGCGCGGAATCCCCGAGCTTACGCGTTCGGCAAGTAAACCAGGATTTCAGCCTGTGGCTGCAAAGCCGGCCCGGCCGTCCGCGGCGCAGACGAGTCGAAACGCCGCACGCCGAACAGCCTGGGTCCGATAGTCCCGGTCCAGAACGCGCGCATCAGGCAGCAAATGCTCAAAGCGAACCGAGCCACGACATGTCCGATCAGCCGGCCGACCAGCGCCATCAGGAGGAAGATCGCAGAGACCTTGCCGACCCCCGGCGACGCCCGCCTGCCGACCTGTTCAGACAGAAGGCTCATTTTGCCGATTCCACAAAACGCTCAAACTCGCCCACGGGAGAACACGATCTCAGACTCTCTTCCTCCCGCCTGCGCGGACCAGCCCGCACGCAGCCACGCACTCCGACCGCGTTATGAACTGACAATCCGCAAAAGCTCTTGCATTATACCGACATACGTCGCCTTCGTCAATAAGAAAATTCTCAGCATGTGGCAATTCATTTGCTTTCCTTGCTTCGTTTGAGCGGCCGATGTACGATGGAAACGGGGCGGGCGCTTCAGCGGGCAAGATATCCAGGTGTCACGAAAGACAGGGGCACACGATGCGCAACGACGAAATCGCAGGAATGCTCGAAACGCTGGCCAATCTTCTCGAATTCAAGGGCGAGAACCCGTTCAAGCTGAGCGCCTACCGCAGGGCCGCGCGCGTCTTGCGCGACCAGACGGAGGATGTCGCGACGCTCGTTCGCGAGAATCGGCTGAAGGAACTTCCCGGCATCGGCGAGAGTATCGAGAAGAAAATCGTCCAGGCGCTGACGACCGGCAAGATCGAGAAACTCACCGAGGTCCTGAAAGCCGTCCCGCCCGGCGTTCTCCGGATGATGGAGATCCCCGGCGTCGGGCCGCGGACGGCGGCGCAGGTCCACGAGAAACTCGGGATCAACACGCTCAGGGAATTCACCGAGGCCGCGCGCACCGGAAAGCTCGCCGGGGTGCCGGGCATCGGCGCGAAAAAGGCGGCGGGCTTTCTGGGAGCGATCAAGTTCGCCAAGGCCAGTTCGCGGCGGATGCTGCTCGGCGAGGCGCTGCCGCTCGCCGAGAAAATCGTCGCACAGCTCGAAGAGCGCGGCGTCCGGGGCGCGCTCGCCGCCGGAAGTCTCAGGCGCATGTGCGAGACGATCGGCGATATTGACATCCTCGCCGCGGGAGCGGGCGCCGCCTCCAGCAAGATCATCGGCGCATTCACGAAACTGCCCGAGGTCCGGCGCATCCTCGGCGCGGGCGGCACGAAGGCGAGCATCGTGATGGAGTCCGGCGTGCAGGTGGACCTGCGCGTGGTGCCGCCGGAGGCGTTCGGCGCGGCGCTCCAGTACTTCACCGGCTCGAAGGCGCACAACATCCGCCTCCGCGCGATGGCGCGCGAGCGCGGGCTCAAGTTGAGCGAATACGGCATCTTCAAGGGCAACCGGCGCATCGCCGGGCGGACGGAAGAGGAAGTTTACCGCGCGCTGAAGCTGCCGCTGATCCCGCCCGAACTGCGCGAGGACCGCGGCGAAATCGAGGCCGCGCAGAAAGGCGCGCTGCCGAGGCTGATCGAGTTGGGCGACATCCGCGGCGACCTGCACGTCCACACGAAATGGAGCGACGGGCGCAACACGATCGAGGAAATGGCGCGCGCCGCCCGGGCGCTCGGGCGCAAGTACATCGTGATCTCGGACCACACACGCGCGCTCAAGATCTTCGGCGGGCTCGACGTGGACGGCCTCATGAAAGAGGTCGCCGCGGTGCGCGCCGCGGCGAAAAAACTCCGCGACATCACGCTGCTGACCGGGACGGAGATGGATATCCGCGCCGACGGCACGCTCGACCTGCCCGACTCGGCGCTGGCCAAGCTCGATTTCGTCATTGCCTCCGTCCACAGCGCCTTCCGGCAGGACAAGGAGAAGATGACGCAGCGGATTCTCAAGGCGGTCGCCAACCCGAACGTGGACTGCATCGGCCACTTGACCGGCCGGCTGCTCGGCCGGCGCGAGGGGTACGCGGTGGACGTCGAGGCGGTGCTCAAGGCCGCAGCGCGGAATGGGACGGCCATCGAGCTGAACGCGAACCCGCTGCGGTTGGACCTCACCGACCAGGCGTGCCGCCGCGCGAAGGAACTGGGCGTCCAGGTCGTCATCAACACCGACGCGCACAGCACCGAGGACCTGCAACTGATGCGCTACGGCGTCGCCACGGCGCAGCGAGGATGGCTAGAGAAATCGAACGTGCTCAACGCGCGCGCCACGCCGCCGAAAGGGAAAGGCGCGAGGTGACGATAGACGACGGACGATAGACGATGGATGATCGCCAGCCGCGGGGCATGTGCTGCTCTGCACCGGGTGGCATCCTCCATCGTCTATCGTCCATCGTCGGTCGTCTATCGTCCATCGTCCATCGTCTCTTTCCAAGTCGCCGGATCCTGCTGATAGAACTCCTCAAGCTTCTCGTAAAGCTCCGGCTGCTGGATTCGCAGGTCCACGGGCATCTCAAAGAAACACTCCGTCGCGACGGCGAAAAACTCGGCGGGATTTTCGGCGCCGTAGTCGTCGAGGACCGACTCCCGGCCGCGCTCGACGTCGCGCCGGAGCCGCTCGTAGGCCGCGCCGAGCACGCGCGCCCAGTCGGCGTAACTCTGGCCGCGTTCGAGCGCCGGCGCGCCGTTCGCCTCGCCGTCCTCGTCGTCCAGTTCGTGCGCGAACTCGTGGAGGACGACGTTCGACCCGGTCCGCGAGCCCGACGCGTCAGCGAGCACGTCGTCCCACGAAAGCACCAGCGGCCCGCGAAGCCAGGTCTCGCCGAGCCGCGCTACCGGGCCCTCGGCGATCATGCCGGGCCCTTCCTGCTTGATCGTCTTGGCGACGAAGCTGGTCGGGTAGACGACGATCGAGTACAGGCGCGGGAAGTAATCGGTCTGGCGATGCAACAGCAGCAGGCAGGCCTGCGCGGCGACGGTCACGCGGATCTCATCGGTGATCGCGAGCCCGCCGCATCCCTCGAACGGTTTCTCCGCGACGAACACCTGGACGTGACCGAGCAACTCGCGCCGGTCCGCTTCGGGCAGGCGCCGATAGAGCGCCATGTTCCTCTCGATGATCTCCCGCCATTCGGCCGGAAATGGAGCGGCCTTCAGCTCTTTCCGCCGGCGTCCCTTTAGGAATCCGAACATCCTCCGCGTCCTTCATTGTTTGAACCGTTCTTTAACCACCAAGGCACCAAGAACAAAATTTCTGAGACTGTGTCCCGCTTTCCGTTCTTGGTGCCTTCGTGTCTTGGTGGTGAAGAAGTCGTATCAGCCGCCGAGCATCTCCAGGAACGCCTCGATCCGCGTCTGCGTGCGCATGTCGGGCGGGCCGGGGCGGTCGCACTCGAGCGTGAGGATCGGCAGCCGCAACTCGCGGCGCACGATCGCGTCCTGCACCTGCCGGAAGCAGAAGCTCTGCACGTAGTGGATCAGGCCCCGCACGCGCCGCAGCGCGAGCTGTTCGCGGATGTCGGCCAGGCGGTGGAAGATGTCGTACGGATAGGTGTAGCGCGAGTACTGCTCGACGAGCGAGCGCGTCGGGCCCGGCATGGCGAACTGGCGCGGGATCTCGTTGAAGACCACGCGCGCGCCGTGCGATTCGAGCAGCTCGAAGAATCCGTCGCAGATCGGCGGGACGCCCATGAGCCCCAGGCGAACGGATCGTTCGTCCGGCGGCCGCGCCGCGCACTCGGCGATCCGCTCCGACGCGCGCGCGGCGTAGCGCTCCGGGTCGCCGAAGAAATCGCTGCACGAGATCGTCCAGAGATGCTGCTCCGCTCCGGTGGCGCGGTTCTCGCGCCAGTTCAATTCGTCCATCCGGTGGGCCAGCGAGCGCGCGCGGTCCAGCGGCGCTTTCCAGTCCTCCGCCTCCTGCCGCGTGGCGCCCAGCGCCGCGGCGAAGCGGTCGAGCGCCAGTTCCAGCAGCGCCGAATCCGCCGGCGAATACGGAAACGCGAACGGGACGATCTCGACCGAGTCCGCGCGCAGCATCTCGACGAGCGCGTGCGTGTTCGCGCAGTCGCCCTGGACGACCGCGGCAATCCGCTTCAGCCCCAGCCGGCGCGCGGTGGAGAAGAGGCCCTTGTTCCACGAGCAGGAATTGCGCGGGAAGCCGCTCCGCTCGGCCTCCTCGACGAGTTCGGGCGCGATGCCGGAGGTGATGAAGACGTTGTTGAGATCGAGCGGGCGCAGCCCGGCGGCGAAGATCGCCTCGACCGGGACCGTCGTCGTGATCCCGATCGTGCGCTCGATCTCCTCGGGAGTCATGCGCGCGATGCCGCTCATCCGAGGGTCTCGTCGCGGACCCAGTCGAGGTACGGCGCATGCCCTGCGACGATCGGGATGGCGACGATCTCCGGGACGGTGTAACTGTGAAGGGCGATGACCCGCGCGCGGAGTTTCTCGAACCCCTCGCGCCGCGTCTTGAGGATCAGGAGCGTCTCCTCGTCGCGGCAGATTTCCCCCTTCCAGCGATAGATGGAGCGGATCGGCCCGACGAGGTTGCAGCAGGCGGCGAGCTTCTCCTCGACGAGCGCCGAGCCGATCTTCTCGGCCTCGTCGCGCTTGCCGACCGTCACGAGGACGACGCAGAGGTCGGGGTGGAGATTCGGCGATTGGGTAATTGGGAGATCAGGACTGGCGCTTTTCCCGAAGCCCAATTTCCCAGTCTCCCAATTTCCCAATCAGGACTCGTCATGCATCCGGATATGATCGGCGATGTCGTGGAACTCGGCCGGCTCGATGTCCTCGAGGCGCTTGCGGCGCCGGTCGAGTTCCTCGTTGAACTTGATCGCCTTTTCCTGCATCCGCTCGTGGGTGGGCGCCGAGCCGCCGGCCAGGAGGAAATTTTTCCCCACCGTCACGCGCTTCTGGCCGTCGCCGTCCAGGCCGAGGCCCAGGAGCAAGGCGTGCCGCTCGCCGGCAGACGGGTTTTTCGGTTTTTCCTCTTCGAACTTCATAACGGTATTTTAGCAACTTCGCGCGCCTCTATTCAACTGCTTCATGCCGGGCGCGAGGCGGATCAACTTGCCCGGAGCAGCCGCACACGATACGATCTAGCGTGGCAGAGCGCGGGCCGGCGCATCGGATCGGAGGCGGAGTAAGACATGAATTTTTCGGAGCTGCCGAAACATCTTGCGAGCGGCGAGCTCGACCCGGTTTACCTCGTCGCCGGCCCGGAGGATTTCCTGCGCACCGAGGCGGTCAGGCTGCTCCGCGAGAAGGCGGCGCTCGGGAAAGAGCCGTGCGACACGTTCGAACTCGACGCGGCCGAGGGCGAGCCGCTCAAGCTGCTCGACGACCTCCGTACGCCGTCGCTCTTCGCGCCGCGGCGGCTGGTGCTCATCGAGAACGCCGCGCTGCTCCTCGACCGGGCGCCCGCGCCGCTGCTGCGCTACGTCGAGCAGCCGTCGCCCCGGACGACGCTCGTGCTGGTCGCCGGCGAGGCGCGCAAGTCCGCGCGGAAGCCGTCGAAGAAGCCGAAGAAGGAACCGCCGAAAGCGGCCGCGCAGGACAAAGCGCGCGTGCTCCGCAAAATCACGACGGTGCAATGTCCGGTCGTCCCTCAGAAAGCGCTCGCCGGCTGGTGCGTCCAGCGGGCGCGCGCGCTCGGCAAGCCGATGGAGTCGAATGCGGCCGCGCTCCTGGCCGACCGGATCGGGACGAACCTCGGCCAGATGGACGGGCAAATCCGGAACCTGATCGCCTGCTGCAAAGAACGGCCGCGCATCACCGAGAAGGACGTAGCGGACCTGTGCGGCGGCGACCGCCTCTGGCTGGCCTGGGAATTGGCCGAGATGATCCTCGATCGAAAGACGCCGCAGGCGCTGCGCGCGCTCGATCGGCTCATCCGCGACGGCGACAGTCCGCAAGGGCTGCTGGTCCCGATCGGGCGCAACATCCGCCGGCTGATCGTCATCAAGCAGCTCGCCCGGCAGGGCCTGAAGGAGGACGAAATCGCCCGCCGCGCCGGCGCGCAGCCGTGGCTCATCGGCAAACTGCTCCGCGAGAAGCGGGGCCTGGCCATCCCCGAGCTGAAGGACATGCTGCACCAGGTGCTCAGGGCGGACGTGGATTGCAAGACCGGCGGCGGACGCGACACCTGGATTCTGGAGCGGCTGGTGTTGAAACTTTGCGCCGGGCATTGATTGGGAAATTAGGAGACTGGGTGATTAGGAAATTCGGAAATCAGGCTGGCGGCTTCCCGAAGCCCATTTCCCAATTGCCTGATTTACCAATCTCCTAATCTCCCAATTTCCCAATCACCGATTTCTTCGCGTTGAATGATCCAGCCAAGCCTGCGCCCTCGAATCGCGCCCGATTACAATGACAGATGGCCACCGCCAGCGCGTCGGCGGCGTCTTCGGGCTCGGGCACTTCGCGCAGGCCGAGGATCATGCGGACCATCTGCTGGACCTGCGACTTGTGCGCGCGGCCGTTGCCGACGACGGCTTTCTTGACCTCGGCGGGCGTGTACTGGAATAGCGGGCGCGACTCCTGCGCGACGGCGACCAGCGCCATGCCGCGGCCTTCGCCCATGCGCAGCGCGGACGAGGCGCTCTTGCCGTAGAACGCTTCCTCGATCGCGACGGCGTCGGGCTTCTCCTGTCGTATGACGCGGACGATTTCATCGCGGATGCGCAGCAGCCGCTCGGCATATGGCACGCTCGTCGGGGCGCGGATGGCGCCGAAAGCGATGGCGATAATCCGGTTGCCCTGCGGCTCCACCAGCCCGTAGCCGACGATCCGCGTGCCCGGATCAATGCCCAGAATCCGCATCGGGTCCTCGCGCGGCGAATAATGAATATCGAGAGCAGAACCATCCGCTTGACGCGGAGCAGTCTATATTCCCAGCCGGGCAAAAGCAATCTTTGACAGGCCGTTCCGGGGGCTGATAGAATTGCGCCTGCGCCCGGCGGCGAAGGCCCGGCGGCTGAATCCGGCTGCATTCGCGGCGAGCGACGCCGGCGTGCGATGAATTCACTTCGGCGGTATCCCGGACGAGAGGGATTGATGCGGGCGATCATCAGCGACGTCCACAGCAATATCGAGGCGCTCCAGGCGGTGCTTGCGGACATCCAGGAACAGGGCGCCGAAGAAATCCTTTGCCTGGGCGACATCGTCGGCTACGGCCCGAACCCGGAAGAGTGCATTGACCTGATCGAGAAGTCGTGCCGTTTCTGCCTCTCGGGCAACCACGACTACGCGGTGCTGACCCACGCGGACCGGTTCAACCCGCTCGCCGAGGAGGCGGTGGATTACACGCGCGGCGTCCTCAAACCGGCGGCGCTTTCGAGCGGACGCAAGAAGGCGCGCTGGCGGTTCCTGGAATTGCTCCCGACGCGCATCACCGAAGGCGACCTCTTCTACGTCCACGGCTCGCCGCGCGACGACCGCAACGAATACATCCTCGAGAGCGACATCCTCTTCGGCATGGCCGACAAGATCCGGCAGATTTTCGAGCTGACGCCGCGCCTGCTGTTCGTGGGCCACACACATTATCCGGGAATCATTGACCCGCAGATCACCTTCCGCCATCCCGACGAGAATGCCGCCGAGTTCGACCTGCCGCCCGGGCAGAAGGCTATCGTCAACGTCGGTTCGGTCGGGCAGCCGCGCGACGGCGACAACCGCGCCTGCTACGTGCTCGTGGACGGGAACCGCATCACCTACCGACGCGTCGAGTACCCCTTCCACACGACAATGTCCAAGATGGACCGCGTCGGCCCGATCAGCAAAGAGGCGGCGGGCCGGCTGGAGTACGGACGCTAGTGTACTGGCCCGGAAACAGCTTGCGTAATCTCTGGTCATTCCGAGCGCAGCGAGGAATCTCATGCGCTGCTTGTAGTGGCGCCGTCAGGCGCTATTTCGTAAGCCCTGACGGGCCCACTACGAGCAGCCGGAGCGCGCAGCGTACTGCGCGCGACATGACGCGGGCTCGAGTTGTGCATGTTATCTCCGGGAAAGTACATTAAACGAATTGCTGTATTCTGATGTCTGCGGTTTCGTGATTCCATCCCACTTGGAAAGACTATGAACATGCGATCCCGAAACCCCGCCGTCTGGTCCCAGGCCCTGGTTCTTCTGCTCGGTGCGCTCGTCTGCTCGATCGGGTGCGCGGCGCAGAAGGTCGAGCCGCCGATGCATGACTCGTGGGACATCATCTCGATGTCCGGCGCGCGGGTCGGCTACGCTCACGCGATCACGCGCCAGGTCGCCGAGCCGGAACCGGAGATCGTCACCTCGACCTTCTGCGAGATGCGCATCAAACGCTTCGGCGCGACGCTCGCCTTCCGCACGGCCGAGGAATACTATGAGACGCCCGAAGGGGCGCTGCTCCGCGCGACCTCTTCCCAGTCCGGCGCGATGGTGAGTGACTCGGAGGCGAAAGTCCAGGGCGCCAAGGTGGTCGTGACCACGCATACGGGCGGGACAACGCACGTCAGCGAATCCGTCTGGGACCCGGCGGTAATCGGACCCGAGGCCCAGTCGCGCAAGCTGCGCGAGTCGGGCTTCCCGATCGGCAAGGCCCTCACGTTCAAGCTCTACATGCTCGAACTCCACAAAGTCGTCACGGCGACGATGACGGTCGAGGGCCGCGAGACGGTGATGATCGAGGGCCAGCCGCGCGAGCTCTACAAGGCCGCCTCGGTGATGGATGCGCTGCCGGGCGTTGTGACGCACGTCTGGCTCGATGAGAAAGGCGACACGCTCAAGAGCGTGACGGACATCATCGGCGGCGTCGAGACGACCCGCGCCACGCGCGCGGAGGCGGTGAGCGTGGTGAACTCGCCCGGCCAGATCGAGGACCTGGCGAAACGCTTCATGATCGTCTCGAACGTGAAGTTCGATCACCCGGCCGCGATCCAGGATGCGCTCTACCGGATCGAAGGCGCCATCGCCCAGTTGAACTTCCAGGACCGGCGTCAGAAGGTCGAGAGCCAGGGTCCCGGCTGGGTGCTGCTGCGGGTGAAGGCGCTCCCCGACGCGGCGGAACTTTCGGCGGAGAGGCCCGGGCCGGAATACCTGGCCGCCTCCGCGTACCTGCAGAGCGACGACCCGGACATCCGGCGCATCGCGCGCGACAACGTCACGCCCTCGGCCGCCCCGGCGGTGAAGGCGAAACAGCTCGCCGCGTGGGTGTTCACGAACATCACGAAAAAGGATTACAACGTCGGCTTCGCCTCGGCGAAGGAGACGGTGCTCTCGCGCGAGGGCGATTGCAAAGAGCACGCCATGCTGCTCGCCGCGCTGCTGCGGGCGGCGGGAATCCCGTCGCGCGTGGCCGTCGGCGTCACCTACGCGAAGGGCCAGTTCTTCGGCCACATGTGGACCGAGGCGTTCCTCAACGACTGGACCGCCTTCGACGCCACGCGGCCGGCCGACGTGGTGGATGCCACCCACATCAAGCTGGTCGCCACCGCCCTGGACGGCCCCGCCGCCTGCGCCTCATTCATCGGTCTCGCGCAGGCGATGGACCGCCTCAAGATCAACGTGCAGGAAGCGCACTGAAGTAATTTCCAAAGCCCAATATCCAATATCCGCAAACGGGCCGGAGATCGCCGGCCTTCATTCATTTTGGCCTTGGAAATTGGCGGCCGAACGCCGCCGCCGCTAGTTGACCTCGTTCAAGGCGCCGTTGAGCGCGTTGATGTAGATCATCGCGAACTGGAAGATGTTGTAGATGATGAACGCGGCGATGGCCGCCCAGATGAACCAGGTGAACGCCGAGACTAGCGCCCGCAACGCCAGGTCCGCCGCCTCGAAATAATTCTTCGCCAGCCGCTTGAACGTCTCCGGCATGCTGCCGGATTCCTCCGCGACCGAGATCATCTCGATGCAGTCGTGCGGGAACAGGCCGGACAGCTCCAGGCTCTTGGAGAGCGGCAGGCCGTCCTTGATCTGCTGGATGATCTCCGGCGTCCGCGCCTCGAACGCGCTGTTGGCCGTCGCCTCCATGCTCCACTGGATCGCGTTGAAGATGTTCACGGCCGAGTCGGTCATCATCTCCATGGACCAGCAGAACCGCGCCAGCGCCAGGGTGCGGAAGACATTGCCCAGCACCGGCACGCGGAGCAGCAGCTCATGCACCGTGCGCGAGCCGCTCAGGCTGCGCGTGAGCGCGAAGTACGCGACGATGGGCGCGCAGAAGACGAGGATGCCGAGACCCAGGATGGTCAGGGCCTGCCGAGGCGATCCGTTGCCGTTCGGCAGGAACATGCTGCGGATGTAGGCCACCAGCGCCAGGACGCCGATGGCCGCCCAGTATTCGATGAGCGGGTAAATCAGGCGCGTGATCAGCTTCATCCACATGGCGCGGACGAAGTCGTAATACTCGGCCAGCCGGACGAAGACCTTGTCGAGGTTGCCGACGGCTTCGCCCATGCGGACCAGTCGGATGTAGAGCACCGGGAACGCGCGCCCTTCGCGCTCGAGCGCCTCGGAGACGGTGTCGCCCTCCTCGATGGCCATTCCGACGCGGTGAAAGACCCCCTTCATCGGCGGCCGGGCGCTCCTTTCGACCACCGCCAGCGCGCGCCGGATCGGCAACCCCGCGCTGAGCATGGTGCCCAGTTGGCGGCTGAAGGCCGTCAGATTCTTTAACCCGAGGCGCGAGGTCATTCTTCCGCCTTCATTCCGGAATCTGTCCGTCCACTCCGAAAATGCGCGCGATGAGCGCCGCGCGGATCCACATGCCGTTGCGCTCCTGCCGCCAGTAGACGATCCGCGGATCCTCGACGTAGTCGAGTTCCGGATCAATCTCGTTGATCTTCGGCAACGGGTGCATCAGGCAGGACTTCTTCTTCATCCGCCGCAGGTATTCCTTCTTGAACACGAAGCGCGGGTCGTACTTCGCGTCGCCCGCCTTCGCCCCGGCCGCCTTGTCCCATTCCCACTGGATGCGCGTCATGTAGATCGCGTCCACGATCGGGACGATCGCCTCGATGTTGTCGCTCTCGGTATAGCGGATGTGCTGTTTCTTGAGGAACGCCTTGATGTCGTCGCCGATGCGCAGCCGCTCCGGCGCGACGTAGTAGATTTCCACGTCCCGGTAATTCTTCAGCAGGTACGAGAGCGAGCGGACCGTGCGCCCGCGCATCAGGTCGCCGACCATCGCGATCTTCTTGCCGTCAATCTCGTCGAGCGATTTCTGCAGCGTGTAGATGTCCAGCAGCGCCTGCGTCGGATGCTGGTCCTGGCCGGAGCCGCCGTTGAGCACCGGCAGGCGCCGGTCGGCCATGTTCATCTCATAGGCCGCCAGCTCGGCCGCGCCCTGGTCGGGATGGCGCATGACGATCAGGTCCACGTAGGAACTGAACGTGCGGATGGAATTCTGCAGCGTCTCGCCCTTCGCCTGGGACGAGGTGGACATGTCGCGGATGTCGCTCGTCACCATGCCCAGTTTCTGCTCGGCGAGCTGGAACGACATGAACGTGCGCGTGCTCGGTTGCGCGAACAGGTTCAGCGCCGTCTTGTTCGGCAGCAGCGTGCGCAGCAGCGCCGCGCCCTCCGGCGCCTTGTGCACCTTGCGGATCCGGTCGGCCAGCGTGCACAGCTCATCGAGCATCTTGCGGTCGAACTGCTGCGCGTAAAGCACGTGGAACGGCTCGTTCTCCGCGCCTTCCTTGTTCAAGTACGGAATTCTTTCGCTGACTTCGAGGCCGAGATAGGCTTCCCAGGAAATCCGCTTCATTTTCACTCTCCTCAACGGTATCATAAGGAGCACCCGTTTGAACGCGGCGCCGCGACCGGAGCCGCGCGAATTATACGGACGGCAGCGGCGCGTTGCAAGGCACGTTCTCGAGTGCGGCTTGCCCGCCGTAGCCTTAGCGGAGGCGGGAGCGCGGAATGCGGAGTAAAGAACAAAACCAGGCCGCGAGCGCCGGCGACGTCCGCTGGATGCGGCGGGCGCTGGAACTGGCGGCCCAAGGCCGCGGGCGCGCGGAGCCGAACCCGCCGGTCGGCGCGGTCATCGTGCGCCGTGGCAAGCTCGTCGGCGAAGGCTTCCACGAGCGCTTCGGCGGTCCGCACGCTGAAATCCGCGCGATGGATGCGGCCGCCGGCGCCTGCCGGGGCGCGACGCTTTACGTCACGCTCGAACCGTGCACCGGCCTCAGCAAGAAGACCCCGCCCTGCTGCGACGCCGTCCTGAAAGCCGGCTTCCGCCGAGTCGTCATCGGCGCCGGCGACCCGACGCAGCAGAGCGCCGTTCCCCGCCTCGAAGCCGCCGGAATCGCCGTCGTGACCGGCGTGCTCGAGAAGGAGTGCCTGCGGATGATCGCGCCGTTCCTCAAGCTGCGCGCGCGCGGCATGCCCTACGTCATCGCCAAGTGGGCCATGACCGCCGATGGCAAAATCGCCACCGTCACCGGCGAGTCCCGATGGATCTCCTCGGACGCCTCCAGGGATCTCGTCCACCGATGGCGCAACCAGGCCGACGCCGTCCTCGTCGGCATCGGCACGGTCCTGCGCGACGACCCGCTGCTCACCTGCCGCCCATTCGAGTTCGCTCAGGGCGGCCCTGAACAATTGTCGAAGGACCGCGTCACCGAAGCGCGCAATCCGCTGCGCATCGTGCTCGACGCCGAGGCGAGAATTCCGTTGACCAGCCGGCTCGTCGCCACCGCCCGCGAGGCGCCGTTGCTCATCGCCTGCCTCGCCTCAGTTCCCCCGGCGCGCCGGCGGCGGCTCACCGGCGCCGGCTGCCGCGTCCTGCCGCTCCGTGGCGCGCGCGGGCGCGTGGATGCGGAACAACTCCTGCGCGCGCTCGGCGCCGAGCGGATCACCAACCTCATGGTCGAGGGCGGCGCGGGCGTCCTGGCCGATTTCTTCGACCACCGCCTCGTGGACGAAGTCCGCATCTTCATCGCCCCGAAACTCTTCGGCGGCGCCGCCGCGCCGGGCCCCATCGGCGGAAAAGGGATTCCCTCGCCCGCCGACGCGATGAAACTCCGGGACGCCGTCTGGACTCCGGTGGGCCGCGACATGCTCTTGAGCGCGATGACCGATTTCCAAGTTCCAAGTTCCAGTTGACGCCGCTTGTAGTGTGCCCGTCAGGGCATACGAAATAGCGCATTACGGCGCCACTACAAGCGCAGCAATTCGCTCAATCAAAGAGTCTCTGGAAGAGTTTGTCGAATTTGGCGGCGAGCGGGCGGCCGACGATTCGCTCGATCTGGTTGCCGTCGAGCCAGCGGCCGTAGCAGCCGAGACAGGCGTAATAGATCAGCGGCTCGGGCGAGGCGCGCATGCGGATCAGTGCGGCGCTGCAGCGCGGACAGGCCGGCGGCGCGCCGTCGTCAGGGACAGCGAGGACGTCCTTCGGCAGCAGGTCGTGCAGCGAGTGCGATTCGCGCGCGAGCACGTCGTCGAGTTGAGCGAACTCCAGCCACAGCCCGCCGCACACGCCGCAGCGGTCGAACACCACTTCGTCAACCGGCGTCTTGTTCAGCGGTCGGTGACAGCGAGGACAATCCATAGCCGCACTCCAAGCGCATCATCCAATTAGCCGTCATTCGTCATTAAGCATTCGGCAATCGGCAATCGGCATTCGGCAATTACTCTTCCTCGGTCTCATCGTCCGACTGCCCGTAATCGTCGGCCTCTTCATCGTCGGCGCGCGAGGCGTGGTAGAACTCGTCGAGCGCGTCGCCGGCGGCGTCGCGGATTTCCTCATCCTCGGACTGCGCGCACATCTCCAGCGTCTCGAGCGCGCCCGGGCCGCGCGTGTTCGCCAGCGACCAGATGGCGGCCAGCCGGATTTCGCGGTCCTTGTTCACGGCCAGGTTGCGGAGTTTCGGGGTGGCGATGCCGAGTCCGGCTTCGGCGGCCGCGTTGATCGCCTCGAGCTGCAACTGGCGCTCGGGCGAATCGAGCTCCGCCAGGATGGACTCCGTCCAGCGCGCGCTGCGCGAGCGGCCCATGGCGAAAAGCGCCGTCATCCTCACCTCGACGGCCGGATGCCGGTACGCCCAGTCAATCAGGTCGTGCACGGTCTCGTCGGCGTCGAAGCTGAGCGCCTCGAGGGCCATGCGGCGCACGAGGAGGTTCTCCCGCGGGTTCTGGGCCAGGTCGAGGAGGAAACTGCGCACGCTCAGGTAGCGCGGCTCGTCGAGCGAGCCGTCCACCACGGCCTCGTAGATGTAGATGCCCAGCACGCTGGCGGCCTTCGCGCGGACCTCGTCGTCGGGGTCGCCCTCGGCCATGCGCATCAGCGGCTCGACGTGCCGCGGATCGGCCAGGTCCCACAGCGCCGCCACCGCTTCCTGCCGCACCTGGGGACTCTCGTCCTCCAGCAGCCGCCGGTAGATCGGCTCGAAGCAGTCCTGGCATTCCTCCGCTTCGCCGATCTGCCGGAGCAGGTCGAGCTTCTCCTGCTCCGTCATCATGGAAAGGTCGTCGGGATTGAGCATTGGGCCGTCCAGTCGAGAGAACCGCAACACGCGCTCCATGCAGAATATCAGCGGCGCGCCGGTGTTGTCAAACGTCCGGGCCCCGCGCACGGCGCCCGGCGACGGCGCCGCTTTCGCGACCGGCTCGCGGGAAATCTTCATCCCCCCTTGAAACCGGCGGCATGAGGCGTCTATAATGCGGCGTCGTTTCGGTCCTTGGAGATGGATACCGGTCCCGCGCAAGCGGGATTCAGCGGAGGTGGAACCCCGCCATGCGTAAAACTCTTCTGACGGTCGCGTGCGTTTCGCTCAGCCTTCTCATGTCCGGCGTTCTTTCCGGCGCGGTGCGGACCGCCGCCGCGGACGTGCCCGCGAAGCCCGGCGCCGCGGCGACGCTCTCGCCGGAGCGCGCTTTCGTCCGGCTCTGGCAGAAGCCGGGCGGCGCGTTCGAGAAAATCATCCTCGCCTCCGTGGACGGCCCGACGCTCTACCTCGCCGGCGGGCCGCGCGGCCTCGAAGCGATCGAGACGGAAACCGGCCTCTCGAAATGGATGCATCCCGGAGTGCTGCCGGCGGAGTTCCCGCCGATCGAGTTCGACAAGGTCCTCTACCTGGTCGAAGGCGGCCGGCTGGTGACCCTCAACCCGGCCACCGGCGACGAGTTGACCCGCGTGAGGCCGCGCTTCAGCTTCTTCACGCCGGCCTATCCCACGGAGCGGTACTGCGTCTTTGCCTCGGGAGATCAGTATATCTACGCCGTCACCGTGGACCAGGGAGCGAGGACCTGGCGCGCGGCCATGGACGGCCAGCCCAACGGCAGCACCTGGAATGGCGGCAGCATGATGTTTTTCACGACCACCCGGGGCATCCTGTACGGCGTGACCATCACGGCGCAGGAACTCACCTGGCAGCACCCGTTCTCGCGGCAATCCTTATCGGGTCCCGCGCTGGCCGGCGACGTCGTTTATATCGGCTCGTCTGACTTTTATCTCTACGCGATCAACGCGTTGATCGGCGACGTTCGATGGAGGCTCTCTCTCAGCGCGCCGGTGCTCACGACCCCGGTGGTCATCGGCTCGCGCGTCTACGCCGCCACTACCGAGAAGCTCATCCATGCCGTGGATATCAACGCGCAAAAGGACCTCTGGACCATCCCGGGCGACCGCCTGCTGACCACCACGCCCGAGCACCTCATTTTCCTGCGCAAGGACAAAGACACGAACGTGATCGGCATGGCCGACGTCGCCACCGGAAAAGTGATTTCCGAAATGACCGCTGACCAGTACGTTCTCTTCACCGGGCCGGCCGAGGGCGGCATCTTCTACGCGGTCGACAAGACCGGCGGCGTGCTGGCCATGGGCGACCGCGCCGCCATCGTCGTCCGCGAAGCAGCTAGGGAAGCGGCCCGAAAGGCCGCGCTGACCGGGCCGACCGCGCCGGAAACCGCGCCGTCTGTAGCGCCGACCGCGCCGGCTACCGCGCCGGCCGCAGCGCCGACTGCGCCTGCGAAAGCGCCGCAGTAACCCGATTTCAAGAGCCCAATATCCGATTTCCGACGAGCCGCCGGAGTTCAGCGGCGGTCGTTCACTGGATATTGGAAACTTGTCCGCCGTAGCCCTGAGCGCAGCCGAAGGGGCGAAGGCGGATTGGAATTTGGAAATCAGCCGAGCCTAGGGCAGCAGGTTCGTGGTGCCGGGCGCACCGCCGGTCACGGTGGCTTCGACCCGGCGGTTGCTGATGACGGTGATCGCGCCGCGTTTCGGGGCGAATTCCAGTCGGTCGCCGAAGAGGCGGCTCAGTCCCATCCGCAGTTCGACCGGCGACCCGAACAGCGTGCCCGAGTCGCGCTGCGCGTCCCACGTCAGCCGGTCGCCGCGCGCCACGCGCCCTTCCTCCTCGACGATCACCGGCCGCCCCACCGCGTCGAACGCCTCCAGTTGGTTCTCCGCGCCCACTTTCGCGGTCATCTGCTCCGCCCGCATCGTTCGGACGCCGGCCGACCCGGCGTCCTCGCGGAGCGCCGCATGGCCGATCGCTTTGTATTCCTGGAGCTTCGTCTTCTCGTCCATCGCCGATATCACCCGGTCCGCCGTCAGCGTCCGCGTGAGGTGCTCCGCTGGAACTTCTTCCTGGATCGCCACGTGTCCGGTGGCGTCGAGCCCCTGGGGTTTCCGGTCCGCGCCGATGTCGGCGGACAGGCTGTCGGCCTTCAACGTGCGGCCGGACTTCTCCGCGAGGTACACGCCGCCGGTCGCCTTGAATCCTTTCAGCGCATTCTCGCTCAACTGCGCGGTCAGGCTCTCGGCGCGCAGCGTCTCGGCGCCGTACTTCAGGCCCACGCTGCCCTCGAAGACCGCGCTTTGCGTCGCGCGGCTGAACCGCATCTCGCGCTCCCACGTGATGCTGAACCCCTCGGAATCGTTCTCCGCCTGGCCTTCGAGGACGCCCTTGCCGGCGACGGCGATTTCGGCGTCCGCCGGATGAATCTCCATGCGTTCGCCGCGGATCGTCCGTTGCCCCTGCTGCAGCGCCGCGCCGCCGGAGAGGATCAGGGAGTTCTTCTCCGGGTCGTAGGTCAGTTCCTTGGCCTGCGCGTTCACCGATTCCTGCCCGGCGGCCCCCTGCATCCGCGCCGCCATACGCACGTCGGTGTCGGCCTTGCATTCGAGAATCCGCTGGTTCTGCGAATCGAGTTTCACCGAGAGCGTCTGGCACTCGATCGTCTGATCACCGCGCGCGAAGCGCACGTCGCCCAGGAACAGCGCCCGGTGCTCGTCGGGATCGAGATGGAGCGTCCGCGACCATTTCACGTCAATCGGCTCCGCGGGCTGGGCCGCCTGCTCCGCGGCGAGCCTGAGTTTTCCGGGGACCGGCACGGTGATCACGCCCTTCTGGCCGCTCAACTCGATCCGCGTCGCCTCGATTTCGTTCGGGCCGCGATGGACGCGCGCGGGCCGGCCGTCGAGCAGAAGCTGGTCCTCCAGCGCGCTGCGCTCCAGCCGGTCACAGGAGCCGTCGGCGCCGGCGGCGTTGAAGGTCACCCCGCCCTCGGCGACGAAGCGCTCGGGCGCGCGGCTGTTCTCGGCGAACTGCACCTCGACGTGGTCGGCGCGCAGCGTGTTCTCGCCCTGGTGAATGTGCACGTCGCCCTTCAGGTCCGCCGTCCGCTTGAACCCGTCCGCCGTCGCCGGGCCTCGGCATTCGATCTTCGTCACCGGCGCCTCCGCCGGGGCGGCCTTGCCCGCCGTGGCGGCCTGCGGGAAAATATCGCTCCCGGCGCCGGAAAGTTCCATGCGGATATTCTCGGAGACCACGCTCAGCCGCTGCTTCGAGATGAATTCCGCGCCTTTGCCCCAGATGTGCTGCCGGCCTTCCTTGGCGTCCACGACCATCTCGACCTCATCCGCCGTGCGCCCGGTCGCCTCGTCCGGCGCCACCTCGACCGATGGCGTGGTCATCGTGATCTTCTCCACGCCGACGAACTCCATATGCACGCCGCCGGACATCCGCACGTGCTTCTCCGGCTCCATTTGCAGCGTGCCTTCGCTGGCCTGCACCGACAGGCGCTCTTCTCCCGCGGCGACGGTCTGCTTCAGTTCCAGCGAGGGCTTGATGAGCTCGTACCCGCCGCCCTCCTTCGGGCGCGCCTGGTCGGCCTTCAGAAGCCAGGCGTCTCCCTTGATCTCGAAATCATCTATCGTATCCTCCCTGCGCCCGCCCTCGTTGCCGGTCTTCGAAACGACGGGTTCCGGCCTTTTGGGCGAGAGGACTCCGGTGACTCCCAGGACGAGCACGAGGAAGCCGGCGAGGACGATGAACGCCAGCAGCGCGCGGCGAAGCTTCATGTCAAGTCAGAAGTATGAATGAGGAATGATAAAGCACTTCATCACTCATCATTCAAACTTCCTGCCTCCTTCAAAGTCCGTACCGCGCGATGATCGGGCGCCATTTGCGTTGCGCCTTGAGAATCTTCTCGGCCACTTCGCGCGCCGCCCCGCGGCCGCCGCCCCGCTCAGTCACCCAGTGCGCCGCGCGAATCACCTCGGGCCGCGCCCCGGCCACCGCGACGGCGAAGCCGACCTTCTCCATCACCGGAATATCCGGCAGGTCGTCGCCGACGAAGCACATGCGCTCCGGCGGGACCTTCGTCAGCCGCGCCAGCTTCGCCAGCCCGGCGAGCTTGCGCTTGTAACCCTGCAGCACGTAGCGCGTGCCCACCTCGCGCGCGCGGTGGTTCACGGCCGCCGACCGCCGGCCCGAGAGGATCGCCGTGGCGATGCCGGCGCGCTCGAGGTACTTGATCCCCGTGCCGTCGAGCGCGTTGAACGCCTTCAGCTCGCGCCCGTCCGGCAGCAGGTAGATCGTGCCGTCGGTCAGCACGCCGTCCGCATCGAAGACCACGAGCTTCACGCGGCGGATTCGCTCGCTCAGGTTCCTATGATTTTTCGGCGTGGTCTTTTCTTTCATCATCAGTCATTCGGCATTCGGCAATCGGCAATCGGCATTCACGTCACTTTTCCGCGTCCAGCGGCATCAGTCCCACTTCGAGAAGGTCCTGGACGTCCAGCATCCCGCAGAGCTTGCCGTGGGAATCCACGATGGGCAGTTCGTCAATCTTGTGCTTCTTCAGGATGCGGGCGGCCTCGAGCGCGAGGCTGCCGAGCGGGATGGATTTCGGGTTGCGCGTCATCACCTCCGAGATCGGCGCGGTGAGAAACGCGGTGTCCCGGGGCACGCGGCGACGCAGGTCGCCGTCGGTGAAAATGCCGATCATCCGCCCGGACGCGTCGGTGACGCAGGCGGCGCCGGCGCGGCCGGGCACGCGGTTGACCTGTTCGAGCGCCTCGCTCACCGTCAGGCTCGCGAGCACCACCGCGCACTGGTCCAGCCCGCGCATCACCTCCTCGACCTTCATCAGCTTGCGCCCGAGTTCGCCGCCGGGATGGTAGAGCGCGAACCGCTCCTTGTCGAAGTTCCGCCGGTTCGCCACCGCCAGCGCCAGCGCGTCGCCCAGCGCCAGCATCGCCGTCGTGCTCGCCGACGGCGCCAGGCCGAGCGGGCAGGCCTCCTCGATCGCGCCGATGTCGAGCACCACGTCCGCCTGCCGCCCCAGCGTGCTCTTCGGGTTGCCGGTCACGGCGATCACCTTCGCGCCCATCCGCTTCACCGCCTTGAGCACCTGCACGACCTCCGTCTCGCCGCTGTTCGAGAGCGCCAGGACCACGTCGCCCTCGACGATCCGCCCCAGGTCGCCGTGGATCGCGTCCACCGGATGGAGCGAGTACGAAGGCGTGCCCGTGCTGGCGAGCGTGGCGGAGATTTTCTGTCCGATCAGCCCGGCCTTGCCCATGCCGGTCACGACCACGCGCCCGCTGCACGCGAGCAGCAACTCCACCGCAGCGCCGAACTCGCCGCCCAGCCGCTGCGACAGACCCTGCAGCGCGCGCACCTCCGACCCGATCACCGCGCGGGCGAAGGCCAGATCATCGGATGGCTTTTCAGTCATATTCTCTCGCCACTGAAACCGGTTGCGCGATTAATCGTCCTCGTCCTCGCTCTCGTCCTCGTCCTCGGCTGTTCAGAACAACCATTCGAGGACGAGGACGACGAGGACGAGTACGATGCGTTCACTCGTCAGCCCGCTCCGCAATCACCCAATTTCCCGCGGACTTTCATTGGCAACTGGCACGCTGGGAGATTGGGAAACCGGGCTGCTCACAACTTGCGCATCCACTTCCCGCGCCAGCGCCATATAGTCCTTGCAGCCGCGCGAGTTCCGGTCATAGCCGCTGATCGGCTTGCCGTGGCTGGGCGACTCGGCCAGCTTCACATTCTTGTGGATCACCGAACTGAACATCTTGCCGGGGAAGTACTCCTCGATGTTCGCGCAGACCTCCTGCGCGAGCTTCGTCCGGCCGTCGTACATGCAGGCGATGATGCCGGTGACCTGCAAATCCGGATTCAGCCGCCGGCGGACGACGCGGATCGTCTCCATCAGCTTCGTCATCCCCTGCAGCGCGAAGAACTCCGTCTGGAGCGGGATGAACACCTCGCGGACGGTCGTCAGCGCGTTCAGCGTCAGCAGCCCCAGCGACGGCGGGCAGTCCACCAGCACGTAATCGTAGCCGGCCATCACCGGCGCGAGCGCCTCCTTCAGGATCGTCTCGCGGCCGACCACGCCGACCATCTCGATCTCCGCGCCGGCCAGATCAATGTTGCTCGGGATCAGGTCGAGGTTGGCCGTCTGCGTATGCCGGACGATTTCCTCCGCGCGCGCCTCGCCGATCAGCACGTCGTAAGCCGATTTGGCGTCAGTATATATGTCGAGCCCGAAATGGACGCTCAGGTTCGCCTGCGGGTCAATATCCACCAGCAGAACCTTGCGACCGAGCAGCGCCAGGCAGGCGCCGAGGTTCGCCGCGGAGGTGGTCTTGCCCACGCCGCCTTTCTGATTCGTCAGAGCGATGGACCTCATCGGCCGGGCCTTTGGCATGCGGTAAACGAGTTGTTCACCACGAAGGTCACGAAGACCACGAAGAACGGCACGCAGGGCGTGTCCTCAATCGTCCTCGTCCTCGTCGTCGTCCTCGTCCTCGTCCTCGAACGGCCTATTCTAGCCCCGCCGCGCAAGGAGGTCAACAATGAACCGCGAAAACGCGAAAGCGCGAAAGGCGGAGGATCATTGGCAAAGATGCAGCAGGCAGAGAATGACGGCGGAAACCCCGAGATAAAAAATCAGCGCCGCAACCAGGTTGCGGATCACATGCGCTTTGTCTTTATCCAGGTAATCTCTGACCGATGCGTATTGTCGCTGCGCGGCAAGAAGAGCGGTCAGTTGCCGCCATCGTATAATGTCGCTCACGAACGCCATCGGCGAAGCCAGCCCCAGTCGCGTGACAAACCAACCTGGAGCACGCGCGACGCCCTCATCTACGAATCCATTGCCGCCGGCGGAGCGAAACACTGACCAAAATGCCCCTGCGATGACGGCGCCGAGCCATAGACCAACGAGGGCGCCGATCAGGACGAGTCGCCTGCTGTTGTAGGCCGATGTCACAAACACCATAAGGCATATCAGGACCACACTCACGGCTGCTGCTGCAATCACAAATGCTGAAATGTTCTTGCCGAGAGCAGCGTGCGTATCCATAGCCTGACTAAGCCAAACCGGTTCGCTCTCTTCCTCGGCTGACGGTTTCAATCTTCCACCGGCGCGTCTCCCGACATAAACGCGGGTCTGAGCAACTCTTTTTTTCTAGCCTGAGATTGTACGCTCGAATTGCCCGCTGTCAAGTAGTTGCTCGGCTGCCCTGAACTGGCGCTGGACATGGGCGACCGATGCGGTGAAAGAGCGTTGCAAAGAGGCGGTGTGAATCGCCGCCTGACCTAACCGGAAAAACGAAAAATCTTCTCGCGGAGAGAAAAGTCGTAACCGGGGTCTCGGACGTGGGCTACGACGTCACCTCGCATGTCTGCGCCCTGGAGAGCATAAGATTCCTCTTGACATATAAGAATTATTATGGTATCTTGCCGGCCGCAGGGACAATGAAGGCTGAAGCAGCGTATGCGCTCTTCGTTGCCTGTCTCACTATTCAGGCTGATGCGGGAATGACACGCACCTTGCGCCAGGAAGCGCCGGCATCCGCGCGCGCGAGGTCGCATGATGCTGCCGAGGACGAAGATGGCGCGGATGAGACGATTTGAAAAAACGAACCCAATTTGTCTCAACAGGTTCTTTTGAAATGTCTTATGAATCTACCCGTCATTCCCGCGAAGGCGGGAATCCAGAATCGCAAGCTGCACGCTTGGATTCCCGCCTTCGCGGGAATGACAAAGACAGGGTGTCGCATGAGAAGCCGCAAGGCGGCAGGCGATCAGCGCAACCATTGTCGGTGAGTTTGAAAAAACGAATCCAATTTGTGATACACTCCACCTTGCGGAGGGTGCCGACAACGCCGTGGCCGGTCGAGCAGCGGTACGCACCATCGCAAGGTTCTCCGACAGCGAAAGTCACAACTGCAGGACGCAACTTGATATAATGCGCGCGAGACGATTTGAAAAAACGAACCCAATTTGTCCTAATGGACTGCGGCGCTTATGTTTGCGTAACAGTATGTAGTAACATACTGCGCCGTACGGTTTTACGTGCGGAATCCGTTCTATGGTTGCGATATCGAAAAGCGAGCGTCTGCTCAACCTAGTGTCGTTCCTGCTCAAATCGCGGCGGCCGGTGAGCTTCGCGAAGATCCGCGAGTCGGTCGTCGGCTATCGCGACGAGCGCGGCAACCGCGCGTCGCTCGAGCGGCGGTTCGAGCGCGACAAGGCGGCGCTGCGCGAGCTGGGCGTGCCGCTGAAGTTCGAGGCGGAGGACGAGACGGGCGAGGCCGGCTACGTGCTCCCGCGCGAGGCGTATTTCCTCCCGCACGTGCAGCTTTCGCCCTCCGAGGCGGCGATCCTGGCGCTGGCGGGACGGTTCCTGCTGACCGGCGCGGCCGGGCCGGTCTCCGACGCCCTGCGCTCGGCGCTGCGGAAGCTCCAGTTCGACTCGCCGATCCCCGGCCAGATCCGCGAGACGGCTGAGGAGCATTTCCTGTTCCATCGCCTCGGCGCGCCGGCCGACGTCCAGGACCAGGCGAACCTGCGGCAGCTCACGACGGCGGTGCTCAACCGGCGCGCGGTGCAGTTCTCGTACTACGCCATCGGCAACGACCGGCTCGAACGCCGGACGGTCGAGCCGTACGGCATCGGCTTTTCCAACGGCCACTGGTACCTGGTCGCGAACGACCGCGCGCGCAAGGACATCCG
>Ga0187876_1000068_pt1 | contig 96056 bp, 83 predicted proteins | sample June2016WEW_17_4_FD_133000 | JGI IMG/M metagenome (GOLD analysis project Ga0187876, IMG submission 133000) | Peatland microbial communities from SPRUCE experiment site at the Marcell Experimental Forest, Minnesota, USA - June2016WEW_17_40 | ecosystem: Environmental > Terrestrial > Soil >... | reverse complement strand
GTGGCCGAGCGGCTAATGGCAACAGACTGTAAATCTGTCGCTCCTTGCGAGCTACGGAGGTTCGAATCCTCCCCCGTCCACCAGAGTTTGTAGAGCCGGCGGTGGAGCGCAGATTCAGCTCCCGGCGGGCGCAGAGTTTGGCCGTTGTAGCTCAGTTGGTAGAGCGCGTCCTTGGTAAGGACGAGGTCACCAGTTCAATCCTGGTCAACGGCTCCAGGTTTATAGCGGTTGATCGGTAGACCGTTTGTAGCGGAAGGCCACCAAGTTCAATTCGGGGCGACGGCCTCGGAATTACGCACAGTTGACTGCTCCGGAGTATTCCTACGGGGCGCGCGCGGCGTTCGGGCATGTCCGGCCCGCGAACAGGCACAATAGCGAAAGGAGTAATCAAAATGCCTCGCGAGATCATTACTTTCCAGTGCGAGGAGTGTAAGAATCGCAACTACACTTCGACCAAGAACAAGAAAATCACCACCGAGCGGCTGGAAATGAAGAAGTTCTGCCGGCATTGCCGGAAACACCAGCCGCACAAGGAAATCAAGTAGAATGGGAATCGGGTGAGAACGAGCCGGGCCCCCGCCACGGGGGAAGTGACCCAGGGGCGTAGGTTTAACGGCAGACCAGCGGTCTCCAAAACCGCGAGTGGGGGTTCGAATCCCTCCGCCCCTGCCAATCACCCGTTTCGCCGGTAGCGAGTCAGGAGCAAGCAAGCGTTATGGCCGATGAGAAGAAGAATTGGTTGCAGGCCACCAAGGAATACATCAACGAGTTGAAGCTTGAGATGCGCCTCGTCTCCTGGCCGACCCGGAAGCAGGTGGAAGGCAACACCGGAGTGGTGATTTTCGCGGTCTTCGCTTTCGCCGCTTATTTCTGGGTAGTGGACTCCATACTCTCCCGGGGCGTCAAGGGAATTCTTTCGTTCTTCACCAGGTAGCCGGATGATGGAAGGCGACGACAACGTGCACATTGACGAGCAGCCCGCGGCCGAACCGGTAGAGGAGCAGGCAGCGCCGGAAGAGTCTTTACCGGCGGAGGTCCCTTCCGAAACCGCGGCGGAGGCAGCGCCCGTCGAAGCTGTTTCGGAAGCTGTGCCGGAGGCCGAGCCCGCCGAAACCGCCGCAGTCCCCGCCGAACCGGAGGAACCTGTCGCCGAAGTTGCCGCCCCACCCGCTGAAACCGAGGAACCTGCCGCCGAGGCGCCCGCCGCGCCTCCGGCCTATGACGAATCGTCGCCCCGGAAGTGGTTCATCATTCACACTTACTCCGGCTTCGAGAACAAGGTGAAGGAATCGCTGCAAACGCGATCGGAAGCGTTCGGTTTCGCCGATAAGATTGGCCAGATTCTGATTCCGACCGAGGAAGTGGTGGAGCTGCGCAACGGCAAGAAGGTCACCAGCCGCCGCCTGGTCTATCCCGGCTACGTGCTGGTGGAAATGGAAATGAACGACGAGCTGTGGCACGCCGTGAAGAACACGCCGCGCGTCACCGGCTTCGTCGGCGGCGGCAACGCGCCGGTTCCGCTGAGCGCCGATGAAGTCAACCAGATTCTGTACCGCCAGGCGTCTTCCGCCGAGCGGCCGCGCCCCAAGATGACGTTCGAAAAGAACGATTCGGTGCGCATCGTGGATGGCCCGTTCGCCAACTTTTCGGGCAAGGTGGACGAGGTCAACACGGAACGCGGCACGCTGCGCGTCATGGTCACTATCTTCGGCCGGTCCACGCCCGTCGAACTGGAGTTTCTACAGGTCGAAAAAGCTTAATACCGCGGGCGGACGACGTGTGATCGTCAGCCGGCCGCGCCAGAGGAATCGAAGAATGGCAAAAAAAGTTACCGCACAGGTGAAGCTGCAAATACCGGCCGGCAAGGCCACCCCGGCGCCCCCGGTGGGCACCGCGCTCGGGCCGCAGGGCGTCAACATCATGGACTTCTGCAAGGCGTTCAACGCCAAGACCTCGGGCAAGGACCAGGAAGGCCTCATCATTCCCGTGGTGATCACCATCTTCTCCGACCGCTCATTCACCTTCATCACCAAAACGCCGCCCGTCCCGGTGCTGATCAAGCGCGCCGTGAACCTGGCCAAAGGGTCCGCCGAGCCGCACAAGAACAAGGTCGGCAAGATCAGCAAGAAGCAGGTGGAAGAGATCGCCAAGATCAAGATGCCGGACCTGAACTGTTTTGACCTGGAAGCCGCCATGCGCAGCGTGGCCGGCACCGCTCGCAGCATGGGCGTGGACGTGATATAGTCTTTGCTGCGATTCGTTTTTGGTCTGAAGTATTGCGCGGCGTCTCCGGACGCCGCTTTTTTTTGGACCTTGCGCGACCGGGCTAATCGCATAGCGCGTGCCAACGCTGCCGGGGCGCCAATATTCGCAGTCACGGAGAGTCCGCGCCGCCATCCGTCGAAACCTTGTGTGGCCAGCCGTAACCTGAGGTTGGCCATCCAAACATCTGCTTTGTAGCAACCTAATGCTTTCGCGGCAACCGTCGATAGAAGGGGTGTGCCCAGGCGGTACATACTCGCGTTGCTATGCTTAGGGGTCTGTGGCGCGTCCGCGTGGATCTTGCATCTCAACGCACCCCCTCCGGCGCGGGTGTATCGGATCGGCTTTCAGCATTCGCCGCCCAGACAATTCGTGTCGAAGACGGGAGAGCCATATGGGCCGGTGATCGATACGGTGCGCGAGGCGGCGCGTCGGGCCGGTATTGCTCTGGAATGGACCCATGCGCGCGAGGGCCCGGATGCGGCCCTGCCGAGCGGGAAGGTGGATCTCTGGCCGATTGTGGCCGACCTGCCGGAGCGGCGGAAGATGTTCTACGTCAGTGAGCCGTTCGAGGAAATCACCTATTGGCTGGTTTCTCTGAAAGGAAGAAGGATCCGGTTCCAGGACATGGCAGGGCGAACACTGGGCCACCAGGAGGGTCTCTCCTCGCTGATCGCGAGCCGGAACTTTCCCATGTCGCGTAGAATCGCTTTGCCGGACGTGCGGGCGGTGATGCGATCGTTATGCCGGGGAGACTTCGACGCCGGCCTTTTTCAGGGCAGCCCGCTCGATCAGCACCGCGACGGGAGGGTTTCGCTCTGCGACCAGGAGCTCACCTTCTTTCCCTTGCCCAAAGGACGCGTCGCGTCGGGCATTGGGGCCACACGCAGAAATCCGGGGGCAGTGAAGGCCGCCGATCGGATTCGCGCCCAAATCGGCGAGATGAGCGACGATGGTTCGCTCGCGGAGATTCAGTTCCGCTGGTATGCCAATCCATTCCAAGAGTCCAGCACCCTGCAGAGGATCGCGCGCTCCCGGTCTGAGAACCGGCTTCTGCTGGGCGGGCTGACGCTTCTGGTCGCAGCGCTCGGGACGGTGGTCGGGCTGGCGCGGCGGCTGCGGACAGCGAAGCTGTGCGCGGAGCGGGCGACGGTGGCAAAATCGGAATTCATCGCCAACCTCAGCCATGAAATCCGGACGCCGATGAACGGCATCATCGGCATGACGGGGCTGGCGCTGGCTACGGAGCTCACCGCGGAACAGCGCGATTATCTGGACACGGCGCAGTTCTCCGCCGAATCGCTACTGCGCATCCTCAACGACATTCTTGATTTTTCCAAAATGGAAGCGGGCAAGCTCGAGATTGTGCGCGAGCCGTTCGTGTTGGAGCCTGTTTTGCGGGACCTGGTCCGCTTGTTCGGTCTTGCGGCGGAAGAGAAAAACGTGAAGCTCCACTGCGGCGTGCAAGCGGGAATTCCGGCGATGGTAGCTGGCGACACGGGCAGACTGCGGCAGGTCCTGGTGAACCTGGTCGGCAATGCAATCAAATTCTCCAGCGGTGGCGAAGTACGTCTGACAGCGGCGCCGGAGGCGGGGCCGGCGGGCGGTGTGAGGTGTCACTTCGCAGTGTCGGACGAAGGGATTGGCGTTCCGGCCGCGAAGCAGGCGGTGATTTTTGCGCCGTTCGAACAGGCCGATGCGACTACCACACGCAGATTCGGCGGCACGGGCCTTGGCCTCTCTATCTCCAGACGGCTGGTGGAGTTAATGGGCGGGCGCATCTGGGTGGAGAGTCCCTGGTTGGACGAAGACGGACGTCAAAAGCAGGGAAGCCGGTTTCATTTCACGGCGCGTTTTGAGAAATGCGCTCAACGTGAGGCGGCGACGCCGGAACCCGCGGTGGCGCGCGAAGAAACCGCGCTGCGGTTGCTGGTGGCCGAAGACAACCTGGTGAATCAGAAATTGATCCGGCGGCTGCTGGAAAAACGAGGCCACTCCGTTTGCTTGGCGTCGAACGGCGTGGAGGCTCTGGCCCGGCTGGCCGGGGAGCGATTCGACATGCTGTTCCTGGACCTTCAAATGCCCGAACTGGACGGAATGGAAACGTGCAAGAGGATTCGTGCGGCGGAGAAGGAGAGCGGTCTGCACCTGCCGATCGTTGCTTTGACGGCACACGCCATGAGCAGCGATCGCGAGAAGTGTCTGCAGGCCGGGATGGACGGGTACTTGAGCAAGCCCATTCAGGTAGCAGACCTGGCCGCGGCTCTCCGCACCGTGCCCATCGCTCATACCGAAACGCCACAGCCGGGCCCGCGTGCGGCACCCGCGATGGCGGAATGATGCCACGAGCACGGCGATGGTGTCATATTGGTGCCCGCTCGCGAAGGAATGTCTTCACCAGCTTCCGGAGCTGGTCGCGAATGCGCCGGAAGGCGGCCAGGCGTTCCTCTTTCGTGCCCTGAACGGCTGCCGGATCTTCGAGGCTCCAGTGAATTCGCTCGGTGGCTCCGGGGAAGATGGGGCAATTGTCGCGCGCGCTGTCGCACACCGTCACCACGAAATCGAACGCTTGCCCGGCGAACTCATCGACCGATTTCGAGCGGTTGCCCGAGATATCGATTTCAATCTCGTGCATGACCGTGACCGCCTCCGGCCGAACCCGGCTTGGCCTGATGCCGGCACTGGATACCTCGTAGCCTGCGCCACCCTCAGCACGAAATAAGCCTTCGCCCATCTGGCTGCGGGCGGAGTTGCCGGTGCAAAGCACCAGGATACGCGTTTTCTTCACAGCAAATCTCCCTTTGGAAGATTGATTAGCGCCTCAGGGCCGGACACTCGCCCGGCAGCCTGGAGGCCAGCTCCGGGTGTCCGGAAGACTCAGGCTTAGCCGCCGGCCACGCTGGGCCGCGTTGACTTCGCCACTGTCAACGCCGTACGAGAGCTTCAGGCCGGGACTTATCCGCCTTCCTGCTGGGGCAAGCTCGTCTACTGTCTGCCGATTCGATCAATCTCGCTTTGGATGACTTCTTCCTCAAGCGTGGCTAGCGGCAGGGAGAGGAACAAGGTGATCCTCCGATCCAGGATCGAAAACGCTTCGAAGAAGGCACGCTCAATCTCCTGCTGTGTTCCTTGAACCGCCGCGGGGTCTGGAACCCCCCAACGCGCCGTCAGGGGATGCCCCGGCCAAACGGGGCACACTTCACTGGCTGCTCTGTCACACACCGTAAACACAAAATGCATCTGAGGTGCGCCGGGCTTAGCGAACTCATCCCAACTCTTGCTGCGCAACCCGTCCGTCGGCATGTCGGCACTCGCTATTTGTCTGAGCGCCTCGGGGTGGACACGACCGGTGGGGTGGCTCCCTGCGCTATAGCCGCTGAAGTTCGGGAAACCCTTCCGATTCAAAATTGCTTCTGCCATAACGGAGCGCGCCGAATTGCCCGTGCACAGGAACAGAACGTTGAAATGTCGGGGTGTCACATCGCTCTCCAGCGCCGGGCCGGCCGGCCGCATCCAACCATTGACATCGATCTCGCGGAAACACGCATCTTCATTTTCCTATCTCCTTCATTGCCACCTCCCAACTGTCTCCCCGCTCTTGCGCTGACCTAGCCAGACGGCCTCAACCGCCCCCCTCCATTTCCGGAAACCAATGCCGGGTCCGGTTGCAAACGGCGCAGACCGATAGCATCACCGGAACCTCAATCAAGACTCCGACAACCGTGGCCAGCGCCGCTCCGGAGCCGGGTCCGAAGAGCGCAATGGCCGTCGCCACCGCCAGTTCGAAAAAGTTGCTCGCGCCAATCAGCGCTCCCGGCGCGGCTACGGCGTGACGGACTCTGAACAGCCGCATCAATCCGTATGCAAGCGAAGAGTTGAAGTAGACCTGGAGCAGAATCGGTACGGCAATCAGCAGAACGTGAAACGGCTTGCCGAAAATATTGTCGGCCTGAAAAGCGAAGATGAGTACCAGCGTTGCCAGCAACGCGAGCATGCTCACCGGCGCAAAGCGCGGCAGAAACCGGTTCTCGAACCACTCCCGGCCGTGTGTCCGGATGAAATACGTCCGCAACGCCGTGCCTGCGCCGAGCGGAATGACGATGAAGATCGCCACCGCGTATAGCAGCACGGCAAACGGAACGTGCAACGAGGAAGCTCCATTCACCAGGAACCGGACGATGGGAGCGAACAGGAACAGCATGATGAGATCGTTCAATGAGACCTGGACCAGCGTATAGGCAGGATCGCCATCGGTCAGGTAACTCCAGACGAAGACCATCGCGGTGCAAGGCGCGGCGGCGAGGATGATGCAGCCGGCGATGTACTGGTCGGCATCCGCGGCCGGAATCCAGGCCGCGAACACGTGCCGGAAAAACAGCCAGGCGATGAGCGCCATGGAAAATGGCTTCACCAGCCAATTGACGAAGAGCGTCACCAGCAGCCCGCGTGGCCGCTTGCCGACCTGCCGGACGGAAGCGAAATCCACTTTCATCATCATCGGAACGATCATCAGCCAGATTAGAATCGCGATCGGAACGTTGATCTGGCTGCCGGCCCCGAACTCCATGCGCCGCAGGGCGTCGGCTGCGCCGGGCATCGTTCTTCCCAGCAGCACGCCCACAATCATGCAAGCGGCCACCCAGACGCTGAGGTAGCGCTCGAAATAGTTCAGCCTTTTGGGCGCCGTTTTTTCAGCCATGGTTTGCGTCACTCGGCCCTCCTTGGAATCGAATATCGACGATTGGCGATATCATAGAGCAAAAAAAGAACTTCCTCAGATAATGGCAGCCAGGGCTTTGAGGCGCCGCAAGCCATCGAAATCGATGCAATAGCCGACGCGCGCGCCATCCTGAGCACATCGCACCAGGCCGGCTTCCTTCAAAATGCGCAGATGTTCGGAAACGGTCGATTGCGCCAAAGGCAACTCATCCACAATCTGGCTGCAGACGCGCGCTTCCTTGCGCGAGAGCAGGCGGAGAATGCGAACTCGTGCAGGATGCCCGATCGCCTTCGCCAGTTTCGCCAACTCCTCGTCGGCTTCGGCGCCCTCGAGGGTCTGCAGACTCATCTCGCGTGGCGTCGAGCTTGGAGGGCAGCAGAGGTCGCCCTTGGATCGTTTAGGCATCCTTATCGTCGTTTAACGATAACATCATTCGATCTGGGTTTGCAAGAGGCTTCGCCGGCTCGGGGAGTGCAGGACGGGCAAGCCAAACGAAGGCGCTGAAAAAGTCCGAAAAAGGATTTTGGAGCCACAGATGAACACAGCACAGGGAAGCCGCAACGATGGCTGCGAGCCGGGCCATGCGTTACCCGGCTGCACCGATTGACAATCGGTGCGCAGGTTATCAACCTGCCCACGGTGCCGCTCACAGAAGCTGGCGGAGCAAGGTCCGCTTTGTCGTATGCGAACACAGAGCACCTACTCCGAAATCATCCCGATCGCCTCCAGCCACGTCTCCACCAACTGAGGCCATCCCGTTATCGGATACTTCGTGCGCCGCAGCCCAAACGCATGCCCGCCCTGCGCGTACAAATGCATCTCCACGGGAACCCCAGCCTTCTTCAGCGCAGCATAGTAAGCCAGCGCGTCGTTTACATTGTCCACGTGGTCATCCTCCGCCTGTAGCAAAAACGTAGGCGGCGTCTGGCTGGTGACATGGAGATCGGGGTTCAATGCAAATCCTTCATCGGTAATCGAAAGATGATCCGGATGAGGAACCACAAACTTTTTGGTGCCTTGCTTAGCATCCCATTCCGCCGCGGCAAGCGACAGATGCCCCGGATAAAGAGCCACTGCAAAATCCGGGCGGCAGCTCACTTTGTCGGCCGCATCCACAGCCGGATACAAACGCTTCTCAAAATGCGTGCTGATCGCTGCCGACAAATGCCCGCCTGCCGAAAACCCGAGCACTCCAATCTTGTGCGGATCGATATGCCACTCCGCCGCGTGAAAGCGCACCAGACCCATTGTTCTCTGCGCATCTTCCAACGCCATCGGCGATTCCGGATATGGTCCCGATTTCGGATAGTCCCCCACATCCGTCACGCGGTATTTCAACAGCACACACGTAATCCCTTTGGGCGTCAGCCAATCACAGACCTCCGTGCCTTCAAGATCGATGGCCAGAACTTGATAGCCGCCGCCGGGGAAGACGACAGCCGCAGCGCCCGTATTCTTTCCGCTTGGCGAATAGACTGTCATCGTCGGTCGCGTGACGTGCTCCACGTATGTCCACGGCTTGCCGGCGACCAGGTGGTCGTTCTCTCTCGTCGTAGCGGCCTCCGGCCCCGCGACAGGCTGGGGATCAGGCACCGCCCCCGGCCATATCGGCACTTGCGTATGTCCCGGCGATGGCTGCCAGGTAGTCTGCTGCGCCCTCAGACCACCACACGCAAAGACGACACAGAGAGCAAAGATCAATGGCTTCATCACGATCCACTATACGCGCAAAAACGGGTTAGCTCGCATCGTGAGTGACGGGGGCATGGCGTCCTCTTCCGAGAACGACGGCCAGGGCCCTTATGTTTTGGCGTTTTTCGGCAAGTTCTAAAAGCATGCCGTACCCACGCCGCGCTGGTTCGCGCTCAAGCGCCGGGCTGGTTGGCGGACAGGGCGAGAATGAAGCGCTCCATGACGATGCGGTCGTCGGGGCGCGTGTCACGCATGCCGCGATCGGCTTCGAAGGTCAGTTTGACGGCGCGTTCCAGTTGCGGGCGGCTGAAGCGGGTGAGGGTCTGATGCACCTGTTCGGCGCGCGATCCCCACATGGGGACGCCCAGCCGGGAAAAATGTCCCTGGATCTGCTGCGCGCTTTTGAGGTTGGCTTCGCGCGCCACCAGCGCCATGCGGAATTGCGTGGAAAGGAACGCCAGAGCCAGCGGCAGGTACTCGCCTTCGCGCGTCAGCGTGTCCAGAATTTCGAGCGACCGCGCGCGGTCGCGGCGGCCCAACGCATTCACCAGCGCGAAGATGCTGGACGCGCGCGCATCCGGCACCAGCGCCGCGATATCCTCCACTCCCACCGCACGCTCACCCGCGTAGAGCGCGAGTTTTTCGATTTCGGCCGCGATGCGCGCGATGTCGGCGCCGAGCGATTCCACCAGCAGGTCGAGCGCCTCCGCGTCCAGGTGAGCGCCGGCGGCAGCCGCCAGCCGCTCCGCTTCCAGGCGCGCGGAGCGCGCGTCGAGCCGCCGCAATTCCACCGTTTCCGGGACGGCGGCATAGAACTTCGCCACGCGTTCCAGCTTGCGCTTGTCATCGCCCTCGAAATCGAAGCGGCTGGCTTCGAACACCAGCGCCACACCGGGCGTCGGATCTTTCACGTAGGCGGCCAGCGGCGCCGGGTCGCCATCGGCGGCCGCTCCGCTGCTTTCGCCATCACCTTCGGCCCCGCGGCCCCGCGGTAACGCGGCCTCCGCGTTTACTACCCAGATCAGCCGCTCGGCGGCAAACAACGAGAGCGACCGCGCATCGTCCACCACGCTGGCGAGCGAGACCTCGGCCAGGTCGTGGGCGGTGACGGCTTCAGGAGGAAACGCCACCGTCAGGGCCCGCTTTACCTGCTGGCGCTGATATGCTTCGGGTCCGATCAGCAGCGCCACTGCCGGCGGACCGCCTTTTTTCACGCGCGACAGGAACTGCGGAACGGTCACGGTTGCCGCCGCTCGCTCTTTCGACGGTTTATGGACAAGCTAAAGTATGCCCCACCAGAGCGCGGCACTAATGTCCCGCCTCTGAGGTTCGTGGACGCAATCTCCACGAGGCTATCGCTCTGTTACAGGGCCTAAAGGCCATATTTAGCAGACACGTCGGCACGGCTGAAGCCGTGCCCTGATACAAAGCTCCGCAATCGTCTTGCAAACCTGTGAGACGCCGCATTAGAAATTCTCCAGGATGGCGCTCACCACGGATTGCGCCACGTCCTTGCTCAAGCGCTGAATAGCGGTGCCGCTTTCGTCGAAATACTGCTGCGGGTTGGTGGAAATCTGGTAGCGTTCGCGCACCTCCATGTTGGGCCGCGAAAACAGCGTTTTGCCGCTGCTCCGCTCGGTGAGGCTGAACTGCATGTTCACAACCACCTGCACGCTGGTGGCGCGGCCGGTTGCCGGGTCGAACAGAGTGGGGAAGTTGCTGAAGGTGAGGACCCGGCCGCTTAACACGGCGTCCGCCTGGCTGGGATCGTCGATCACCTTGTATTTTGTGCGGGCGATCAGCTCGCGCGTGATGTCGGCCGGCAGCAAGCGCGCCAGTTGATAGCGGGTGCTGTTCATCGGGGTGACGGCGACGGTGCGGATGCTCTTCGGCATCAGCTCGCCTTGTCCCGAAAGGTGGTAACCGCAGCCGGCCAAAGCCGCCGCCACCGCCAGCCATGCAGGAGCAAACCGGGTCATGGTAGTTGTCGCGCCACCTCCGCGGCGTTCTCCGCAGCGAGCCGCAAATTGTCCGCCACCAGCCAGAACCAGCACGCTTCCGGATTGTTGCGGTCCACCGAGACGGCGCCCACGGCGATGCCGCTCTGGCCCGCCTGGCCCACGTTGGTGGGTGGTTCAAATTCGCCCGTGCGCACCTCGATGGGTCCAGCAGCCAAGCTCGCTTCCAGCGCCTCGATGCCCGGATTGCCATCGAATTCCACCCACGCGGAAATGCTATAGCCGTGAAACACCGGCGCCTGAATCAGCCGCAGCGAAGGCAGGGGCGCGCCGCTGCCTTCGCCGGGCAACGCCAGCAGGGTGGCCAGGTGCCGCTCAATGCGCAGCTCCGTATCTTCGAGCGAGGCCGGCGCCTCCTCGCCATAGCGCGCCAGCATGTTGAATCCGAGTTGCGCATCGAAAACCGCGCGGGGAAGCTTCTGGAACGAAAGCAGGCTGATGGTCTGCTGCTGCAATTCGCTCACCCCGCGCATATCGTGCTCGCTCGCCGGAGCGAAAATCTGGACCACGCTCCGCCGGATGGGATCGTGCGTGTGCAGCCGGCGCAGAAACAGCGCCAGCGCGATGGCAGCCGGATGCGCGATCACGTGAATTCTGGCGCCGGCCGCGTCCACAGCTTCTTCTACTGCTTCTTCTTCGGCGGCGGCTTCCACCAGCGGCGCTCTCAGCCGCGCGTCCGGCAACTCCTCGGCAAAACCGGTGAGATCGATGACCGCCGTCGAGTCGTCACCGTCCAGCAACTCGAGTGCCTGCCGCGCCGAGTCTGCGCCTCCGGCCAGAACTACTGCGCGCGCGCCGGTCAGCGAGTCGGCGCCCAGGCCGCCCACCACGGCCGCCGTGTCGCCCACCCGCGTCAGCGCGCCCGGCTCCTCGTCCTCGGCGGCAATCAGCTTGAGCGTGAGCTCCGGCTCGCCGGTTGCGGCGACATCGCGGACCTCGCGGCCCATCAGCGACTCGCTACCCACCACCGCGATGACCGGCGTTTTAGCCAACCTGGTGCTCCGGAGTGCGCGCCGCGGGCGCGTGCCGCAAGCGGCGACGGATGGCGCCGCCAATACGAATCACAATCCCGCTGGCCACATAGCCGCCGGCCAGCGCCAGCCACATCGGCTGCGAGTAATTCCAGAGGCCGTAAATGATGGCGCCGGCCAGAATGATGATCAGCGGCGTATACGGCTTGGAAAGATTAATGCCTTTGAAGCTGTGATAGCGCCATGTGCTGACCATCAGGAAACTCATCATCAGCAGCAATCCCAGCCACAGCACCGCAATCGGCCACCAGACGAGTGGTTCGGCATCGAACGCCCACACCACCGCGGCCACCATGGCGGCGGCCGCCGGAATGGGCAGGCCGACGAAATATTTGCGGTCCGGCCGGCCGGGATTCTTGGGGACGGGATTCTTTTGAATGTTGAAACGCGCCAGCCGCGCAGCGCCGCACAGCAGGAACAGGAACGAAATGAAGTAGCCGGCATTGAAAATCTGGCCGCGAATCTTCTCGCCCATGGCGGGGTCCAGAAACTGCACGCCCCAGGAGAACGCCAGCACCGCCGGAGCCATGCCGAAGCTCACCACGTCCGCCAGCGAGTCCATCTCACGCCCGAATTCGCTGGTGGTGTTGGTCATGCGGGCGATGCGCCCGTCCAGGCCGTCGAGCAGCACCGCCGCGCCGATGGCCTTGGCAGCCACCGCGAAATGCTCGGCCGCGCCGGCGCCGCCGACGGTTGCGAGCATGGCGCCGTGGAACGACCGCAGAATGGAAAGATAGCCGAGGAAGATGTTGCCGGCGGTAAACAGCGTGGGCAGCGCGTAAGCTGCGCGCCGCGGCCGCCGTTCCGGCGATTTGGGATCCACCAGCCGGTCTCTAAGCCCCATGGCCCGGCTCCCGCCGCCGCGCGATGACGCTCGATCCAGCGCTGACGTGCTCACCCAGCCGAACCGTGATTTCCCAATCCGGCCCCAGCAACACATCCACGCGCGAACCAAACTTGATCAGGCCCACGCGTTCGCCCGTCGCCACATGGTCGCCCGGCTTCTTGTTGAACACGATGCGCCGCGCGATCAGGCCCGCAATCTGCTTGAACACCACGGGCGAGCCTTCACCCTGAACGGTGACAATGTTTTGCTCGTTCTCAGTGGAACACAGCTCGCGGCTGGCCACGTGGAAACTCCCACGATGATATTCCACCTTGCTTACCGTGCCCGCCACCGGCGCGCGGTTCACGTGGACGTCGAAAATATTCAGGAAGATACTGATGCGGCTTACGTCCGGGTTCTCGGCTTTCACCGCCACCACCTTGCCGTCGGCGGGCGCTACCGCCAGCGGCCCTTCCGGAATCGCGCGCTCCGGGTCGCGGAAGAAGTACAGGCAGAACAGGGCGGCCACCCATAGCGGCACGCCGAACCATGGCCCAGCGAGCCAGCAGACAACGCCGCCGGCGCCGGCCAAGGCGAGCGCGTAATAAACACCGTCGATTACGATCACGACAGTTTCATTTTCCCATGAATGCCATGAAGGGACGAGCGACGCTCCCGGAGTTCGCTGGCGCCATCGACCGATTCCTCACGGTCGCGGCTCTGAAAAGCGCTCCTGATCCGTCGCCAGATCCTCACCCGCGGCTGACAAAGCGAAAGAACAGCGCCTGCTTGGAAACCGGCTCCGCCAGCGCAGAAAGCGACGCCATCTGGTGCTCGCTGAGGGGCGTGAACTTGCGCGCCAGTTGCACGTTCTCTTCCAGTTGCGCGATCGAATCGCAGCCGATAATCACCGTGCTGACCGGGTGCGAGAGCGAATAATACAGCGCCTCGCGCATGGTGAGCGGCCCCGGCGTGGTGGCAATCACTGCGCCTTCCCACGAGTGTCGCTGCTGCTCCAGCGGCGGCGGAGTCCAACTCGCCAGCAGCCGGCTGCGCCCCGGCACCTTCATGCCGATGATGCCCATCTGCTTCTCCACCGCCAGCGGCAGAAGCTGGTCCCGGAAACTGAAGTGATACCGGTCGGCCGCATTCAGCGCCATCAGGATGGTGTCGAATGGGTGGCGGCGGATGGCCTCCATCAGCGGCTCTGGGCGGAAGTGGCCGGTGACACCCAGGTAGCGCACCATCTTCTGATCCTGCGCCTGCCGCAGCGCCTCCATGGCGCCGCCCTTCGCGAACACCGCGTCCACATCCTCCTCCAGGCCGATGTCGTGCAATTGCCAAAGATCCAGGTGATCCGTCTGCAGCAGCTTCAAGGATTCCTCGAGCATGCGCAGGCTGCCGTCGCGGGTGCGCTCCTTGGTCTTGCTGGCGAGGAAGGCCTGCGCGCGGCGGCGCTTCATTACCGTGCCGATGTAGCGCTCGCTCCAGCGCTCCGGGCCGCCATAAATCGAGGACGTATCGAGGTAGTTCACGCCCAGATCGAGCGCCCGTTCCACAATCGGCACCGCGACAGCTTCGTTGTTCCCGCGCTCCAGTGCCGCTTGGCCGCCAAGGCTGAAGATGCCGACCTTGTACCCGGTGCGCCCCAGGTTGCGCACCGGCATGGGCAGCGCAGCCGCCGGGTTCTGCGGGGCCGGCGCGGCGTTCTGTGGCGAGGTCGCCGATTGGCTCAACGCGGCATTGCCCATTAAACCTGCCGCCGCTGTGGCGCCGCCTAGTTTCAGGAAAGCTCTTCTGCCAGCCTGACTGCCTTCCGGAGTTCTTTTTCCCATCGCGATTCTCCTTGCAGAAAGTCTATTTTGTGGCCCAGTAGGCACGGTGCCCGATGTAATCCGGGTCCGGCAGATTCGCCAGAATGATGCGCCGCAGCTCCAGTATATCCACCTCGCCCTGCTTCCGATAAAGAACTTTGCCGTCCGGCGCGATGAGCATGGTGAAGGGCACGCCGGAATCCCAGGTAGGGTCGAACGCCGCCTGCATGGCGTACGTATCGGTGGAGGCGAACTGAAGGTTGCGGCTCGAAGCGTGCTGCCGGGCGAGCGCTTTCTCCACCCCCGGCCTCTCATCGGGCAGGTTGGCGGCTACGGTGACGAAATCGAAGTCGCGCCCGCGATACATGCGATACGTCGTTTCCAGGTCAGGAAACTCGGTCATACACGGTCCGCACCAGGTGGCCCAGAAATCGACCAGCAACACCTTGCCGGTGGGGTTGGCGCGCAGTTTCTTCAGCTCGGCTGCATCAGCCATCTCCAGGCGCACCGGTTCCGCTTCAATCCTATTCATCTCGGCGAGTTGGTTGGCCTGCTTCGATTTCCATTTGGTGGAGCAGCCGAAGACGCCGGTGTGCGGCACCGCGACGGGACGGCCCTCGAGCAGCGCGTCGATGGCGTTGCGCGCATCCCCGGTTGTCACCAGCGATTCGCGCTGGCTGTTATCGATGCGGCCTTCATAGGCCAGCTTGCGCGCCGCATCGAAGATGAATACGTGCGGCGTGGCCTTGGGCCCGTATGCCCGCGACACCGCCTGCGTTTCGCCATCGTACAGATAGGGGAAATTGAAGTGCCGGTAACCGGCGCGGATTTTCATCCCTTCCAGATCGTCGCTGACGTCGGTGTAACCGAGCTCGGAGAGCAAAATCGCGCTCGCATCGTTCGGCTCGATGGCGACGAAAGCGACGTTCTTCCCGCGGTAGTCCTCGACGAGTTGCTTGATGCGGCTTTCGTAAAGCTGGGCGGTGGGGCAGTGATTGCATGTGAAGATCACCACCAGCACGCGGCTGCCTGCGTATTCCGCTAGCGTATGGACCTTGCCGTCGATGCCGGGGAGCGAAAAGTCGGGAGCTGCGGAGCCGAGCGCGAGCGTCGGATGAGCGTCATCCGCCATAGCAAAGAAAGCGCATGCCAGGAAAACCAGCAGCCGCCACACTACGTTTACCCCCTTGAAGCACCGTTCATGACAAGTGTACCAACCGCTCCGTGACGGTCGCGGCTCCGGTTGGCCTGGCAATCCCCGACGGGCTCCCAGACGAGACGCACTCATCGCGCCTCCCGCTCCTCATCTCACAAACCTCAGGCGCCGTAGCGTCGCTGCCGGCTCGGTCCCGTCAAATCGCCGCACCGGAGCTTTCTCGCGGCCGTCGTCGAGGGCCACGCCGAACGGGTAGGCGGTGTACCCGAAGCGGCGTTTCAGCAAATCGAAATCCGATGTCACCACGGCCTTCAACCCGCTCTCCGCCACAAACTGCCCCGCAAACTGCGGCAACTCGACGGGAATCGCCACCACGCGCGTGTCACCCCATTCGAGCTGGGACATTCGCTTGGCGGACTCGAAACAGTGCGAGCAGGCCGGGTTGAAGAAGAAGAGGAAATACTTTCCGTGCGCGATGGCGTACGGTTGTCCGCCAACCAGGATGCTGGCGGGCGCGCGAGTCCCGCTCTCCCGCACCTCGCTGACCCCGTACGAGACCAGCGCGAAAACCGCCACCGCCCCGGCAATCACCAGCGCGCTGCGGAAACTGCCCGACGGTTTCGACCACCATCCCGCCACCAGCGCCAGCCCCAGCATCGCCAGGTCGCCTAGGAAAAACTGCGGTCCCACCGCCCGCTTGATCCAGGGGAAGCAACTGCAGTCGTCACCGCGCAGCGCGCCGTAACGGGCGGCAAAATAGCCCATGAACGCAATCAGCAGCAGGCCGATGAGGATCGCACCCCAACGCCGGAACCGCGGCACCAGAATCAACACCGCGCCCAGCGTCTCGGCAATCCCCGCCACCAGCGCCAACGGCAGGCTCAGCGCGCCCGGAAACTGCAGTTGGGTGATGCGCTGGGCCCAGCCCTGAGCGTCGGTGATCTTCCACAGCCCGGAGAGGAGGAACAGAACCGCCAGCAGAACGGCCGCTATCCAGCTCAGTTTGGTCTTCCAACCCGGCAGTTCAACGGCGAGCAAGCGGAAACATCCCCTCCCGCGGCTGTGCCATACTGTCGTGCATGGCATCATTGTAGCCCCTCGGAGATGTGCGAGGGAGGAGATGCCCGGCTTCCGGTTGCGCCTCATGCTGGCTCTGGTTTGCACGCTCGCGTTCGCCTTTGCTTCCGCCGGGGAACTGGTCAACCAGGTGTACACCATTCCGGCCGATGAGTGGCGCTACCTGGATCTCGGCATCGGGCAGCGTCCCACGCTGGTCGAAGCCGAGTACCAGGTGACCGCCGGTTCGGAACAGGTCCGCCTGGCCGTAATGCGGCGCGACGATCTGGAGCACCTGCGTGAAGGGCTGCCTCATGGCGTGGTGGACGCGACCGAACCCGGCGGTTCCGGCAAGCTCACGTGTGAGCTGCGGCCGCCCGGCGGGTACGTGCTGGTGGTCGACAATCGAGTCGGCGACGGCCACGCCGCGGTGGTGCATCTGCGCATCCGGCTGGGTTTCGCGCCCGCCGCCGGCGCCATCCCGGAACGGCTTTCGCCGCAGCGCCGCCTGGCCGTGATCCTGGTCAGCTTCGCTGCGTTCTTCGCCATCGTCACCTGGTCGGGCCGCAAGCTGCTGCCTCCGGTCAGGCGTTGAAAGCCTCGTGCGCGGCAGCGATGGTCTGCCGGATATCGTCTTCGGTGTGCGCGGCCGACACAAACGCCGCCTCGAACTGCGACGGCGCCAGGTACACGCCGCGCTCCAGCATGGCGCGGAAATAGCGGCCGAAGCGGGCCGTATCGCTACGCTTGGCGGATTCGTAGTCCGTCACCGGCCCATCGGTGAAGAAAAAGGTGAACATCGAACCCACTTGATTCACCGTGACACCAGCCGGCGGGGGGGCGCATAACTCGGCGGCGCGCGCCTCCAGCCGCTGGTAGATTTCCGGATGCGCTTTCAGATGCCGCAGCATGGCCAAGCCCGCGGCCACCGCCAGCGGATTGCCGGAAAGCGTACCCGCCTGGTAGACCGGCCCGGTGGGCGCCACCTGGCTCATAATGTCCCTGCGGCCGCCATATGCGCCCACGGGCAGGCCGCCGCCAATCACTTTTCCCAGCGTGGTCAGATCCGGCCGGATGCCGTACCGCTGTTGCGCGCCGCCGAAGGCCACGCGAAACCCGGTCATTACTTCGTCGAAGATCAGCAGCGCCCCGTGGCGGCTGGTCTCGTCGCGCAGCGCTTCTAGAAAGCCCGGCGCCGGCGGCACGACGCCCATGTTGCCGGCCACCGGCTCCACGATCACCGCCGCAATGCGCGCTCCGTGCGTGTGAAACGCCGCTTCCACCGCGTCCGCCGAGTTGTAGGGCAGCGCAATGGTCGAATCCGCGAAGCTCTTGGGCACCCCCGCCGTGTCCGGCAGGCCCAGCGTTGCCACGCCGGAGCCGGCCTTCACCAGCAGCGAATCCACGTGGCCGTGATAGCAGCCTTCGAACTTCACCGTCAGATCCCGCCCGGTGAAACCGCGTGCCAGCCGGATCGCGGACATGGTTGCTTCGGTGCCCGAATTCACCAGCCGCACCATTTCCATCGAAGGCACGGCGTCGCGGATGGCCTCGGCCAGCTCGACCTCCGCTTCGGTCGGCGCGCCGAAGCTGGTGCCGATGGCGAGCGCCCGCTCGAGCGCCTCCAGAATCTCCGGATGCCGATGGCCCAGCAGCAGCGGTCCCCAGGAGCCGACGTAATCGATGTAACGGTTGCCGTCCACATCAATGACGTGCGACCCTTCGCCGCGCGCCAGGAACAACGGCTTCCCGCCCACGCTGCGAAACGCCCGCACCGGCGAATTGACGCCGCCCGGAATGAGCTCCAGCGCGCGGCGAAAGAGCGATTCGGACTTGGAATGATTCATCTCAAGTATGCCGGCGTGGTTCGGGCAGTCCTGCCTGCCGTATCGAGATTCATCTCGACATTTGTTGCGCGCAACACTTTACCGACGCCAAAGAAACGTCGCCACGACTGGCGACGCTGCAGGCAAGACTGCCCGCGCCACGCTCTGCCTGAGCTTCTCACAACAGGCAACTCGGGCTGCGGCCCGGCACCACGCGGGCGAAGCCGAGGCTCATGAACATGTCGTAAAGGCTCCCGTTCAAGTTCCGCAGCAGCCGCCGCTTGAGCCCCGCATAAGGCTGCCGCCCGGCGAACAGATCCTGCATGATGAGGGAGAACCGCGGGCTGCGGCGCGAGAAGTCGACCATCCGCTGCGTCACCGCGCCGCACAGGAACCTGCCCACGAAGAAGCATTTCGCCAGCCGCGCGCCGAATTCCAGGTCGGCCACGAAGTCGCGCTGCAGCAGCGCGCGGTAATGGGCCAGCTTCGCCGTCAGGTCCCCTACTTCGGCCAGCAACGCGCGCGCCGCCAGATCCGCGGAGCGAATCGCATAGTAAAGGCCTTCGCCGGTAAGCGGATCCACCAGCCCGGCCGAATCGCCCACCGCCATCCAGCCGTCGCCGGCCACGCGGTTCGCCTGCCAGGAGCCGCTGTCGAGCGAAGGCAGCAGGTGCGAGTAGAACTTGCCGTCCTGGCGCGAAATGCCGCGGTCCGCCATGAACTGGTCCAGCCGCTTGCGTAACGCCGCCGCCGGTTCGCCCTTGCCGCAGATCCCCACCGAAAGGTGGCCGCAGCGCGGAAAAATCCAGATGTAGCCTTCCAGGCCCGGTAGGAATTGAATGTCGATCCGCTCCTGGTCGCCGGCGACGTAATACCCCAGCGCGGCCATCGTGTCCCGCGGCTTCAATTCGGTGCCCACCTCACGCAGCGGGTTGCGGGCGCCCATTGCCACGATGCAGAAATCGGCGCTGGTGGCGCCGCCCGAGGTGCGCAACTGCCAGCCAGCGCCCTGCCGCTTCATCTCCAGCACGCGCGCCTTTTCGATCTGTGCCCCGGCGCGCTCGGCCCGCTCCAGCAGCATCCGGTTTAGATCGAAGCGGGAGTAGATCACCAGCGGATCGGTCAGCTTCAGGCTGGCTTCGCCGCCGCGCGGCGCGCTCAGTACCGTCTCGTGCACCAGGCGCTTGGGCGTCGAGTTCTCAATCAGGAATGGATACTGGCTGTAAGCCTTGTAAGTAAGTCCGCCGCCACATGGCTTCTCCCACGCCAGTTTCTCGTCGAACACTACCACCCTCAGCCCGGCGGACGCCAACTGCTCCGCGGCGAATGCTCCCGCCGGCCCGCCGCCCAGGATTGCGACTCGTTTCATTTTTTCGTCTTGTCGACGGGAGGCAGATCCTGCAGCGCCGGCATGGTGCCACCCGCACCCGCTCCATGCGGATTCGCCATGGCGCCGGGGGCCATCGTGCCGTGAGGATTTTCCACTCCGCCCGGCATAGCGCCGCCATGCGGCATGCCGCCGGTCTCCTTGCTCCCCGTTACCACCCACCTGGCGCCCCGCTGCTCGAGCAGATAAGTCTTCGACAAGCCCGGCGCGTTTGGGGCGCTCTTGGCCGTAAAGGAGACGTTGGCTTCGCCGTGGTCGCCGGTGATGTTCACGGCGGTCACTTCGATATTCATCGCGGACACATTCAGGCCGCGTCCACCCACGTAATCGATTACTGCCTGGCGTACGGCTTCCTTGCTCGAATCGCTCCGATGACAGCCGGCCAGCGCCAGCGCCGCTAAAACCAGGGCACACGAAATTCGCACTTCTTGATTATAATCCGCCGCCGCCGGCCGCCCCGGCTGCCGCTGCCACATTGGCATTTGCCCGGTTTGCGGATAAACTGATGGCTATGCATGGCAACGAAGAGGTTTTGAAGTGTTTAGCGGAGTCCCTGCGGGCCGAGTTGACGGCCATCAATCAATACTTTCTGCACGCTAAAATGTGCGAAAACTGGGGCTACTTCCGGCTGGCGGGCTACTACCGCAAAGAGTCCATCGAGGAGATGGTGCACGCCGAGAAGTTGATGAACCGGATCCTCTTCCTCGAGGGGGCGCCGAATATGACCGACCTCGGCCCCATCCGCATCGGGACCAATGTCAAAATGCAGTTCGAGAGCGATCTCGCGCTGGAGGTCGAGGCGGTCAAGCAGCTCAACCGCGCCATCAAGGCTTCGACCGCAGTTGGCGATAATGCTTCGCGGGCATTGTTCGAGGAGATTCTCCGGCAGGAAGAGGATCACGTCGACTACCTCGAGGGTCAGCTCCACGCTATCGGCGAAGTGGGCCTCGACAACTACCTCGCGCAGCAACTGCACAAAGGCGAAAAGGACTAGGCCGCATCCCCAGGTCCGCCTTCGGTCGGCGATTCGATCATAATAGCGTCAGAACTCCGCATGCCACTCCACCGCATCGCGGCGCTGTTGCTAGCCGGGCTGGCGCTGAGTGGCCAGGCCGCCGGCCAGATCGTGTGGAACGGCCGCGTGGTCGATCAGAATGACGCCCCGGTAGCCGGTGCGCGCGTCCGCGTTCAGCAGGAAAACGGCGCTACGCTCGAGGCGGAATCTTCGCCTACCGGATCGGTTGTCATCACCGTGCCCGCGCCCGGCCGCTATCTCGTCACCGTGGACCGCGCCGGATATTTTCAGTTGCACCGCCAGATGGTGGAGATCGCGGCCGGCGGCGCCGAGGCCACCCTCGTGCTCAACGTGCAGGAGGAAGTCTTTCAGAGCGTCCAGGTCGGCGTCTTGCCCAATCCCGTCGATGCCACGGTGACCGCCGGAGAGGAGCGGCTGAGCGGCACCGACATCAACGACATTCCTTACCCCGCCACCGAGAGCCTGCGCAACGGCATGAAATTGCTGCCGGGAGCGGTCGAAGACCCGTCCGGGGGCCTCCATTTTCATGGCGCAGCCGAATACCAGACCCAGTACACGCTGAACGGCGTGGATATTACGGACCCCATCAGCGGCCGCTACACCACGCCGCTGGCGGTGGATGGCGTGCAATCGGTGGATCTAGATGCCGCGCGGGAGCCGGCGCAGTACGGGCCCGGCTCGGGCGGCACGCTGGCCATCCACACCGAGACCGGAACCGACGAGTATCGCTATACGATTACCAATTTCATTCCCGGCATCGACGAGAGGGGCGGAACGCGCATCGGCGATTGGACGCCACGCGCCGTTTTCTCCGGGCCCATCGACAAAGGCACCGCCTGGTTCTCCGACAGCGTCAACGGCAATTACAACAGCGGCTATGTTTATGGCTTACCCGCCGGCGCGGACACGAATCCGGCCTGGGCGCTGGGCAACGTAGCTCACGCGCAGGTGAATCTTTCTTCCGCCAACATTTTCTACGCGGACTTTCTGACCAACTTCGATCACCAGGCGCACCTCGGCTTGGGGCCGCTCGACCCGGATCCCACCACCAGCGGACTAAGCGACCATGAATGGCTTCTGGCGGCCAAAGATTCGCACTCCTGGTACGGCGGATCGTTGCTGGAATTTGGCATAGCCTGGCAGGATGTCTATCACCGGCAGGTGCCGGAAGGCACGGCACCCTATCTCTACACCCCCGAAGGCCGCAGCGGAAATTACTTTGTCGACTCGCGCCAAAACGGGCGCCGCGGGCAGGTTTTCGTCAACTACTTTCCTCGCGCCCGCCAGCTTTGGGGACGCCACCAATTGCAGGCTGGAACTAATGCGCAAAGGCTGAATTACGATGCGAGGTTCGCGCGATCGGAGAACGAAATCGTCGGTCTGAGCGGCCTGCCCGAGTTCATTACCACGTTTCGGGGCAGTGGGATATTCAATCGCAGCAACCCGGTGGCATCGGGTTACGTCATGGATCACTGGCAACCCGCCGGCCGCCTCACCGTGGATGCCGGCGCGCGCCTGGATTGGGATGGCCTGGTGGGGTCATCTGCGGTGTCGCCGCGCGTCGCGGTCGCCTGGGCGCCGATGGCGGACAGCCGAACCCGGCTCACCGCCGGCTACGCCATTCTGCGCGATCCCAGCAACCTGGCGCTGTTCTCCTTACCGTTCGATCAGCAAGCCGTCACGGTGCCTTACAGCTCTGCAGGTGCGCCATTGGCGCCGCTCATCACCACGTTTCTTCCCGGGCATGGCCTCAAGTTCCCGAGTTACGGCCAGTGGAGCGCCGGCGCTGCGCGCGACCTGGGACATCGCATTTCGGCGGATGCCGAGTGGATGCGCAAGCGCGGCTCCGATGGTTTCATTTATGCTCCCACGGGCTCGCCCGGTCCGGTCAATTTCGATCTCGTGAGTTTGGCCGGGGGATACGGCGGCGACTACGTTCTCTCCAACTTGCGGCGCGACGCGTACGATGAGGTGGCGTTCACCGTGCGGCAGTCCTTCGGCGACCAGTTTGGCTGGATGGCCAGTTACACCCGCTCGCAAGCCATCTCCAATGCAGTGCTCTCCACCACCATTGACCAGCCGTTACAGGTAATGAGTAACTTCGGCCCCATGCCCTGGGATGCGCCCAATCGCTTACTCGGCTGGGGTTACTTTCCCCTGCACGGCCCCAATTGGGCGCTGGCCGTCCTGGTGGACTATCGCACCGGCTTACCCTATTCCGTTACCACCGATTCCGGCGTCTTGGTGGGAACGGTGAATGCGCAACGCTACCCCGACAACTTCGACCTCAACGTGCATGTCGAACGGCGTTTCGTTTTTCGCGGCTACCGGCTGGGAGTGCGGTTGGGCTGCAACAACGTTACCGGGCACCAGAACTACACGGCCGTGAACAACGTGGTAGACGCGCCCAATTTCGGCCAGCTTTACGGCGCCGAAGGACGGCGCTTCGTAGTGCGCATCCGCATGTTCGGCCGCGTCCGCAAATAATGGGCCCGGCATGCCCGCGGAGCTTCCAGGTTCTTGTCGAAGCGGGCATCGGGCTCGAAGGGCTGGGACTTTCCGTAGCCACGGTTGCCGGCGATGGAACGTATCGGCGCGTGGTACAGTTTGCTGAAGATGCAACTACTCTATGAGGCCATCGCCGGCGCGCGCGTCTTCGATCTGGCGCAGCCCTACTTTCCCGGCATGCCGCACCACCCGTCGCATCCTCCGTTTCTGTTCGGACTGGTGAAGCAGCACGGCGAGTACGTCGGTCCGGCGGGAAACAGTTCCGCGGCGGATGCGCTGGCATTGGGCAGCCACGTGGGTACGCACATTGACGCCTTGTGTCATTTTTCTTGCGGCGGCAAGCTGTTCGGCGGCGTCGAGGCGGCATCCGCCCAGTCGCATCAGCAGGGCCTCAGCGCGCATTCCATCGACACCGTGCCGCCGATTGTTCGCCGCGGTGTCCTGCTCGACGCTGCGCGGCACGCGGGCATGGATGCGCTGCCGGCGGATTTCGAAATTACCCCCGGGCATTTCGAGCAGATCGCGCGCGCGCAGGGCCTCGAAGTGCGACGTGGCGACGTGGTGCTGCTCCGCACGGGTTGGGCGCGCTACTTCCACGATGCGGCGAAGTTCGTGTCGGAAGTGCGCGGTCCCGGCCCGGCCCGGCCTGGCGCGGAGTGGCTCAGCCGGCGCGGTATCTTCGCCGCTGGTTCGGACACCCTGGCGTTCGAGAAAATGCCCGACGCCGCCATGCCTGTGCACGTCCACCTGCTGGTAGAAAGCGGCATCCACATCCTCGAGTGCCTGAACTTGGAAGAACTGGCCGCTGCAGCCGCCTGGACCTTTCTGCTGGTGGCCGCCCCGCTCAAAATCCGCGGTGCAACCGGCGCCCCCATACGCCCGCTCGCAATTGTTCCGCCGCCCTCGCAGGACACGAGGTAACGGGGAGGCCTCCGCCTAGCGCTTCCCCATAGCACTGGCCGTGGTTGAGCTTTGGTAGATGGTCTTGTCGCCGCCGCCGGTAATGGCTCCGATGCCGGCGCCCACCGCAGCTCCGCTGCCCAGTGTTATGCCCGTGATGTCGCGCCCTTCATTGGAAAAATGGGCACCCAGCGTGCCGTTGACAATAGCACCGCCGGCCAGCCCGACCGCCGCGCCCAGCAACGTCCTCATCTTCCGGCTCAGCCGCGGTCTCCGGTAGACGCGGACCACGGTTTCTCTGCTCACCGTGATCTCGCGAGAAGCCTGGTAGGCAAGCTCCGTTTCCGAAGCACGCGCAAATCGGCCCTCCACACGCCTTTGATCGGATAGCGTGATTGCGATCCTGGTTCCAATGTGGAGCCGCTGCACGCGGCTCCACTGGCTGGTATCTTTTGCCACAGCCGGCAACGCGGCTATGGCAAGGGTGACAACGACGAGAGCAAGTCGCTTGGACATGAGCCGGTTTCTTCCGCGTCTTATTATTCCGTCGCCACCGCGACCGTCTTCTCCAGCTTCACGTCCGCCGACGAACCGCCCACCATCAGCTTCACCTGGTCGGCTTCCACCACCCAGCGCTCTCTGGCCATGTCCCAATAGGCCAGCGTCTGCGCCGTCAGCGGTAGTGTGACGGTGCGCGTTTGGCCCGGCACCAGCATGACGCGCTGAAAGCCCTTCAGCTCTTTGAGCGGACGCTGCACGCCGGAGTTGAGGTGCTGCACATAAAGCTGCACCACTTCATCGCCTTTCCGCTTACCCGTGTTAGTAACATCCACGCTCACCGTGATCTCGCCCCCGGCGCGCAATGTCGCGGCGCTGGTCCGTAACCCGGAATACCGGAACGTGGTGTAACTCAGGCCGTAACCGAAAGGATAAAGCGGATCGCCCTGGAAATACATGTAGGTTCTGCCGTGGCGTATGTCGTAATCCATCTTGGCCGGAACCTGGTCGAGCGACTTAGGAAACGTTTGCACCAGCCGGCCGCCCGGGTTGTAGTCTCCGAACAGAACCTCGGCGATGGCCGTGCCTTCCTCCTGCGCGTTGTGAGTGATGTGCAGAATGGCCGGCACGTTCTGCTCGGTCCAATTGATGGCAAACGGAAAACTGGAAACCAGCACCACGACCGTTTTGGGATTGGCCGCGTAAACCTGCTTCACCAGCGCTTCCTGCTCCAGGTCGATCCACTTGCGGTCCATAGCCTCCTTGCCATCGCTGGGCGTCGGGCAGTGGGCCCAAGGCGCATCGCAGGTGGGATGATTGCCTACCAACACAATCGCCACGTCCGATTCCTTGGCCGCTTGCACCGCGGCGTCGTTGTCGTTGTGGGCGGCGTAGTTGACCTTCACCGCCGTGCCAACTCTTTCCTTGATCCCGTCCAGCGGCGTAATCGTGTAAGGCGGCGTGCCGCTGTACCAGTCCAGTGCCACGCTGTTCGCGCGCGGGCCAATCACGGCGACTGACTTCAGCGCGTTCGGGTCGAGCGGCAGCAAACCGCCCGCGTTCTTGAGCAGCACCACCGACTCAAGCGCCACCTGTCTCGCCACTGCCTTGTGGTCACCCAGCTTCCAGGCGTCCTCATCGCCCTTGATCTTGGTGTAGGCAACCCGCTCGGGAGGATCGAGCATCCCCAGCTTGATCATCACGCGAAACTCATTCTCCAGCACCGCATCGATCTCGGGTTCGGTCAGCAGATTCTGCTGGAGCGCGTCGCGCACGGCATTGCCGAAAATGCGGTCGAGGAACTGGTTGATGCCTGCCTTGACGGCGCCCGCCCCGGCGTGCGGGAGGTCGGCGTAATACTTATGGAATCTCACCATGTTTCCCAGTGCGCCGGCATCGGTGCAAATGATGCCGTCCTGCCCCCACTCCTTGATGGTGATGTACTTCAGAATGGGGCTGACTGTCATCGGGATTCCGTTCATGGCGTTGTAAGCCGCCATATAAGCGCGCGATCCGCCTTCCATTACGCCCATGCGGAAGGGCACGGAATAGTATTCGCGCAGCAGGCGCTCATCGAAATTGGATGACGAGCCGTCGCGGCCGTCCTCGTTGCTGTTGGCTAGAAAATGCTTCATCAGCGAAGCCGTCAGCCAGTACTTCGGGTCATCGCCCTGCAGGCCTTTGACCATCGCCACCACCATGGTTCCGTTGAAGAAGGGGTCCTCGCCGAAACACTCTTCGGTGCGCCCCCAGCGCGGGTCGCGGCCCAGGTCGGCGTTCGGCGCGCGCACCACCAGCCCGCCGCGGTGCGTCTTTTCGCTCTGGAAAATGTAGCGCGTCTCGTAGCCCTCGACGCCGCCGGCCTTGCGCACCAGCTCCGGATCCCAGGTCTCGCCCATGCCGATCGCCTGCGCGAATTGGGTTGTCGGGATCGGCGCCGGCCGGCCCCATCCGCCGGGTCCGCCCAGCGCCAGGCCGTGCAAGCCCTCCACGTGGCGCGTGCCGTGAATGCCCAGGCGCGGCACGCTGGGGTCCGTGCCCAGGCAATAAATCTTTTCGTCCACCGTCATTAGCGAGACGATGTTGCGCACTCGCGCCTCAATCGAAAGATCCGGGTTTTGAAATGGATATTTGTACTGCGCCGACGCGTTTCCCGCGCCCCATATCGCCAGCAGGTACAACCCGCCGACCAGATGCACCGCATTCTTCATGATGATGGCTCCTTCGCGATTCACTCACGAAGATGGTAACCCCGCGACGGGGGCCCATGAGCTTGGTGGGGCGGAGCCCGTGGTCTGCTTTCGCGGCTCTGCAACTTGCCGCGCGTTACAATCCAGGCATGCCCAACCATCGAACCTGCGCCGTGCCGCGCCTTGTCACTTGTCCTCGCCGTTCCCTCGGAGCCGCATGGCTCCTCACCCTCGCCGCCGTCTTGCCGTTCGCCGGCACGGCCGGCGCGCAATGGATTCCGCAGAACGCCGTGACGAGTTTTGAGAAGCAGGCCGATGGAGTCGTCTTCACTATGCAGACCGGAGCCCTGCGTGTCCTGGTCTCCACCGACTCCATTTTTCACGTCACCTATGCGCCCACCGCGACCTTCTCCAACCGCCCCGACTACGTAATCGTCAAGACCTCCTGGCCGGCCGTGCCGTTCACCGTGGCCGAAACACCGCGCGCCGTTTTGATTTCGACCGCCCGCATGCGCGTGGCCGTGAACCGCCGAGACGGTACGCTCGCCTACGCCGACGCCTCCGGCAGCCCGCTGGTGCAGGAAGGCCCCAACACGCTTACCCCGGTTACGGTGAATGGCGAAAAGACGTATCACGCCGAGGCTTTCATCGGCCTCTGGGGATCCACCGAGGCGTTTTACGGGCTGGGCCAGCACCAGGCCGGCGTATGGAACTATCACGGCGAATCGGTCGACATCGCGCAGGACAACACCAATATCTCCGTGCCCATGCTGCTTTCGAGCAAGGGCTATGGCATCTTCTGGAACAACACCTCGCGCAGCCGATTCAACAACCGCTTCGTGCATGCGATGTACATCACCTCGGAAGCCGCCGATGACATCGACTATTACTTCTTCTATGGCCCCGATTTCGATAAGATCATCGCCGGCTACCGCGAGCTGACCGGCCAGGTGCCCATGTTCGGCCGCTGGGCCTACGGCTTCTGGCAATGCAAGAACAAGTACAAGACCCAGCAGGAGCTGCTGGCTGTGGCGCATAAGTACCGCGGGCTGCACATTCCCGCCGATAATATCGTGCAGGACTGGTTCTGGTGGACCACCATGGGTTCCTTCAAGTTCAGCGATAAGTATCCCGATCCGAAAGGTATGATAGACGACTTACACGCCATTCATTTCCACCTGATGATTTCCGTGTGGCCTTACTTCTATCCAGGCTCCGATGTTTATGCCGACATGGACCGCAAAGGCTACTTCATCGACCGCACCAAGGTCGGGGCTTATCATCCAAAGGGTTCTGCACTCTACGACGCGACGAACCCCGCCGCACGGAAATACTATTGGAACCTGATTGATAACTCCCTCTTCAAGATCGGCGCCGATGCCTGGTGGATGGATACCACCGAACCGGAAACCGAGGGCCGCGAGGACAACGTGATGGCGACCAACCACGTGTTCGCAGGCAACGGCGCCCGCTACGCCAACATTTTTCCGCTCATGACGACCGAGGGTGTATACGAAGGCCAGCGCGCGGCATCGGACCAGAAGCGCGTCTTCATCCTCTCGCGCTCCGCATTTGCAGGCGCGCAGCGCTACGCGGTCACGGCCTGGTCCGGCGACGTCAACTCGGATTGGGAAACACTGCGCCGACAGATCCCCGCCGGGCTGAATTATTCGCTTTCCGGATTGCCCTACTGGACCACCGATATCGGCGGCTTCACCGAAGGCAATCCCAACGATCCCGCGTATCGCGAGCTCTTCATCCGCTGGTTCCAGTTCGGCACCTTTTGCCCTATCTTCCGCGTCCACGGCACACGCAGCAACGATCAGAACGAGCTGTGGTCCTACGGGCCGGAGGCGCAGAGAATTCTTACAGCCTATGACACCCTGCGTTATGAGTTGATGCCGTACACCTACTCGGTGGCGTGGAAGACCACGAGCGATGCGTACACGCCGATGCGGCCGCTGGTAATGGATTTCCGCACCGACCCGCGCGCCGAGAACATCGGCGACCAGTTCTTGTACGGGCCATCTATACTGGTAAACCCGGTCACCGAGCCGGACGCCACCACGCGCCACCTCTATTTACCGAAGGCCGAGTGGTACGACTTCTGGACCGGCAAAACGATCGAGGGCGGCAAAGCGATCGATGCGCCGGTGACGCTCGACCGCATTCCACTTTATGTGCGCGCCGGTTCCGTCGTCCCTATAGGTCCCGATGAGGAGTGGGCCGCCGAGAAGCCGGCTGACCCGATCGAGCTGCGTATCTACCGAGGCGCCGACGCCAGCTTCATCTTATACGAAGACCAGAACGACACTTATAACTATGAGAAGGGCATCTGCGCCACGATACCAATCGAGTGGAACCAGGCCGCCCAAACTCTCACTATTGGCGACCGCCATGGAAGTTACCCCGGCATGCCCAACAGCAGGCAGTTCAAAGTAGTCTTCGTTACCGAGAACCATGGCGCCGGCATCGGTCCAACGGCAAGCGCGGACCGCGAAGTGATGTATACGGGCAAGGCAGTGACTCTGAAGCCGTGATGAACTTATCCTGCGCATAGAACCGCGGCCCCGACTGAAATCTTCATATTCTTGACAGTTTGGGTGCAATAAGAGCCGCGTCAGGGCCGCGGGCCGGGCATGCCCAGGGCATGCGCAGCCCCCACGGGACGGCGTGTTCAGCGCTTGCCGGCGGTCTCCAGCTCCGCCAGGGCCTCGCCGGTGGCTTTCTCGACGTCGGCGTGGAGGCTGTTGCCGTGCGCGTCCATGGTGACGATGGCCGGGAAGTCCTTGGCGCGAACGTGCCACATGGCTTCGGGGACGCCGAATTCCATCAGGTGCACATCGAGCACCTCGGGCAGCGTGCGCGCGTAAAACTGCGCGGCGCCGCCAATGGCGTTCAAATACACGGCGCCCGAATCCTTCAGCGCCGCCAGCGTCTTCGGTCCCATGCCGCCCTTGCCGATCACCGCCCGCACGCCGTAGCGCTTGATGACATCCGCCTGGTAAGGTTCCTCGCGAATGCTGGTGGTGGGGCCGGCGGCCTTCACCTTCCAGCGGCCTTCTTCCTGCAGCATCACCGGGCCGCAGTGGTATAACACCGCGCCCTGCAAATCCACCGGCGGCGGGTTCTTCATGAGGTAGGCGTGCACGTTGTCGCGGCCGGTGTACATCTCGCCGCTGATCAGCACCACGTCGCCCACTTTGAGCGCGCGCACCTGCGCCTCGCTGAGCGGCGCGGTGAGAATCACTTCGCGGCCGGTCAGCGGGAAACCTTCGCCGCGCGCCATGCACGCCACTGGTCTCGCGGGGTCGCGATAGAGCCACTCGGTGATGGCGCCGGTCGAGGCGTCGAGGCGCACCCCCAAACGGCGGAACGCCCAGCATTCATAGGCTACGGAAACGAAGAAGCTGGCGGGCAGACGATTGGCAGCCGTGATCTTGCATCCGATCAGAGAAGACTTTCCGCCGAAGCCCATGGCGCCGACACCGAGCCGGTTGGCCTCCTCCATGATCTCCGCTTCCAGCTTGGCCAGCACGGCGTCGGGGTTCACATCGTCGATGGTGCGGAAGAGCTGACCCTTGGCCAGTTCGTAGCCGTGCGCGCGGTCGCTGCCAATGCAGACGCCGATGGCGCCCGGCGCGCATCCTTGCCCCTGCGCCTGCCACACCGCGTGCAGAATGCACTTGCGCACGCCCTCCAGGTTGCGGTCGGCGCGGCCCAGGTGATCCAGGTCCGCCGGCACCGAATATTGAATGTTCTTGTTTTCGCAACCGCCGCCCTTGAGGATCAGTCTGATTTCGATCTCGTTTCCTTCCCACTGCTCGAAGTGCATCACCGGCGTTTCCGGCCCCAAATTGTTGCCGCTGTTCTTGCCGGTGATCGAATCCACCGAATTAGGACGCAGCTTGCCCAGCCGCGTGGCTTCCGCCACCGCTTCACGAATCGCCCTTTTGAGCGCGATCTGGTTGAAGCCCACCGGCGTATGCACCAGGAAGGTGGGCATGCCGGTGTCCTGGCAGATGGGGCCTTCGTCGTCGTGCGCCATGTCGATGTTGGTAAGAATGATGTCGAAGGCCTGCGAGGACTGCGTCCCCGGCGTTTCGCTGCCGGCGGCGGTTCCCATCGCTGCGCGCACGTCGGGGGGCAAGTTGGTGGACGTCTGGACAATTAGCTCCAAGAGGCTGTTGGCAAGGAATTTCATAGCTATGACTCCATTTTAAGCCAGGGCGGGCGAACATCGCTGAGTGAGGGGGTGGAGCGGCATGATTGCTGCTGGACCGCTCCCTCACGGTCGCGGCTCCGATCGCACAAAACGGTGGCTCGCGTGCTAGACTTGACGGAACCATGAATCCGTACGCCAAGTTTCTGGGAGATCGCGACCCATTTACAGTGATCGCCGCCACGCCACGGGAGTTGGAACGGGCGATCGGAAGACTGACGCCGGACCGCGCGGTTGCCGCGCCCGCGCAGGGAAAGTGGAGTGCGCGCGAAATCGCTTGCCACCTTGCCGATTGCGAAACGGTCTTCGCCTTTCGCTTCCGCCAGACGGTGGCCGCGCCGAACTACATCATCCAACCGTTCGATCAGGAGAAGTGGGCGGCCGTGTATAGCGCATACGATGCGGCTGCGGCGGTCGGCGCATTCTCCGCCGCGCGCCATTGGAATCTGCTTTTTCTGAAAGCGCTGCGGCCGGAAGCATTCTCAACGCCGGTCACCCATCCGGAGCGCGGCACCATGACCTTGCAGACCCTGGTCGAAACCATGGCCGGTCACGACCTCAACCACCTGGGGCAGATTCGGGTGCTGGCGTAGTAACGGCGTTCATTCCCGGTTCGCAGTCCGGGGGCCTGCGCCACAAGGGCCCTTATTGCACGCCGCTTTCGACGGGTTGCGGCGCGGGCTGCTTATGTTTGCACTCGGCGTTAGGGCACTGCCAGAAGGTTCCGGCCTTGAGCCATTTTTCGATCATGTACGGGCTGCCGCACTCGGGGCATTTTTCGGGCACTGGCTTACCCCAGGCGACGAAATTGCACTCGGGCCACCGGTTACACCCGTAAAATGTTTTGCCGCGCTTGGAGCGCCGCTCCACGATCTCGCCTTCGCTGCACTCCGGGCACTTCACACCGATGGTTTTCTGCTTGACGTACTTGCAGGTGGGGTAATTGCTGCACGCGGTGAACTCGCCGAAGCGGCCGGTCTTAAGCACCAAGTGGTTACCGCACTGCGGGCAGATCTCATCCAGCTTCTGGTCGGGCTTCTTTTGCGCGCCGCCAATCGGCTTGGTGGTCTTGCAATCCGGGTAGCCGGTGCAGGCGTAGAAGGTGCCGAAGCGACCCTTCTTTAAGACCATCGGCCGGCCGCAGTTTTCGCAATACTCTTCGTCGCCCTGCTCGGCGAGATCCGCCTTATCGACGTCCGGCAGATCTACCGTCAGCTCGCGCGTGTAGGTGCATTCCGGGTAGCCGGTGCAGGCGATGAAGCTGCCATGCTTGCCCCACTTGATCACCAGCGGCTTGCCGCACTTCTCGCAGGTCAAGTCGGTGGGCTTTTCCATCCGCTTGATGTCGGTCATGTGCTCTTCGGCGTGCTTCAGGTCCTTGTCGAAGCGCTCATAGAACTCCTGCATGGCGACGCGCCAGTCGATCTTGCCATCCTCGATCTCGTCGAGTTCCTCTTCCATGCGCGCCGTGTAGGTGACATCGAAGATGTCGTCGAAGCTTTCGAGCAGCAGGTCGGTCACCACCATCCCGAGCTCGGTGGGAGTGAAGCGCCCGGCGTCTTTCTTGACGTATTCGCGCTCCTGAATGGTGGAGAGGATCGAAGCGTAGGTCGAGGGCCGGCCGACGCCATCGGCTTCCAGGCGCTTCACCAGCGTGGCTTCGTTGTAGCGCGGCGGCGGCTCGGTGAAGTGCTGCTCCGGCCGGATGGCTTTGAACCGCAGGCGCTCGCCTTCGGCCACCGCCGGCAGGCGATGCTTCATTTCCTCGTCTTCCTCGTCGATCTGGTCCTTGCCCTCCTGGTAGACCTTGAGGAAGCCTTCGAACTTCAGCACCGAACCGGTGGCGCGAAACAGGTAATCGTCGCCCTTCTTGCCTTTGGCGCCCACGTCGATGGTGGTCTGGTCGTACAGCGCCGGCATCATCTGGCTGGCTACAAAGCGGTTCCAGATCAGCCGGTACACCTTTCTCTCGTCTTCTTGCAGGTATTTGTCCACGACTTCCGGCGCGTAGGCCATGGAAGTGGGGCGAATCGCCTCGTGCGCATCCTGCGCGCCCTTCTTGGACTTGTAAAAGTTCGCCGAGTCCGGCAGGAATTCGCGGCCGTAGCGCTCGCCGATGAAATCGCGCACGTCGCGGATCGCGTCATCGGAAACGCGCGTCGAATCCGTGCGCATGTAAGTGATGAGGCCGACCGTGTCTTTGCCCACCTCCACGCCTTCGTACAGCCGCTGCGCCAGCATCATGGTGCGCTTCACGCTGAAGCGCAGCTTGCGCGACGATTCCTGCTGCAAGGTGGAAGTGATGAACGGCGCCACCGGGAAACGCCGCTTCTCGCGCGTCGAAACCGATTGCACTGTGTACGCGGCGCCTTCCAGCGCCGCCACCACGCCGTTAGCGGCTTCGGTCGAACCGATTTCGGCGGCCTGCCCGTTGATGCGCGCCAGGCGTGCCGTCAGCGCCGGCGGCTTCTTCGCCGCCAGGTCCGCATCGATGGTCCAATATTCCTTGGCCACGAAGGCGCGGATCTCTCGCTCGCGCTCCACCACCAGCCGCAGCGCCACCGTCTGCACCCGGCCGGCGGAAAGCCCGCGCCGCACTTTATCCCACAGCAGCGGCGAAATCTTGTAGCCCACCAGGCGGTCCAGCACGCGGCGCGCCTGCTGCGCGTCCACCAGGTTCACGTCCACCTGACCCGGTTTTTCGAACGCCTTGGCGACCGCCTTCTTGGTGATCTCGTTGAACATCACGCGGTAGATCCGCGGCCCGTTCTTTTTCTCGGAAAGCTCTTCCTGTAGGTGGAAGCAGATGGCCTCGCCTTCGCGGTCGGGGTCGGCCGCCAGATACACATCCTTCACTTTCCGGGCGGCTTGTTTCAGCTCGGCGACGAGCTTTTTCTTGCCTTCGATGACTTCGTAGCGCGGCTCGAAACCACGCTCCACGTCGACCGCCAGATCGCGCTTGGGTAAGTCTTTAATATGACCGAGCGAAGCTTTGACGATAAAGTCCTTGCCCAGGTATTTGTTGATGGTTTTCGCCTTGGCGGGCGATTCCACGATTACCAGAGCTTTTGCCATATATAAGGTTCTTCGAAAAACAGTCTATCCCCGCCGCCCACGAACATGGATTTGACGGGAACCCAGACTGTGCTACCACACTTTAACAAAATTTTTACCGGGAAGCTGCCTGACCAGCCCCATCATCTCCAGTTCGAACAGCGCTGCCAGGAGTTCGGAAGTTGAAGTGTCCTCGATTTTCTGCAGCAGATCGTCCAGGTGCGTCGCGACATCTACCTGGAGAGCTTCGAGCGTGCGGCGGGCAACCGGCTCCAGGCCGGAGGCAGGGCCATTAGGCTTGGATGCTTCAGCCGCCGCGGCGGATTCGCCGCCCTCCACCAGAATGCGTTTTCGCCCTCTCTCTATTAGATGCCTGCGGGATTCAGCCGGCAGTTGGGAGACCACGTCGTTCCAGTCCTGCACCAGGCGCGCGCCCTGCTTGATCAACAGGTTAGGGCACCAGCTCAGCTTCGACGTGATGTTGCCGGGAACGGCGAACACCTCGCGGCCCTGGTCCATGGCGAGCCGCGCCGTGATGGCCGAACCGCTATACTGCGCCCCCTCCACCACCAGCACTCCCAGGCTGATGCCGCTGATCACGCGGTTGCGGATGGGGAAGTTCTGCGGGAACGCCGTGGTTCCCATGGGGAATTCGGAAATGATCAATCCCTTATGCGCCAACTCCGCCATCAGCGCGCGATTCTCCGACGGGTACACCACGTCCACGCCGCAGCCGAGCACCGCGATCGTATCGCCGCCCGCCTGCAGCGCGCCTTTGTGGGCCGCCGTATCGATGCCGCGCGCCATGCCGCTCGAGATGGCGAGGCCGGCGTGCGCCAGGTCCGCGCAGAGCCGTTCGGCCACCGCCGTACCATACGGTGTAGCGCGGCGGGTTCCCACCACGGCGAGGGAAAGGGCGCTCAGCAATTCCACCCGCCCACGCGCGAAAAGCAGGATGGGAGGGTCGAAGATCTCGCGCAACCGTTGCGGATAGCGCGGATCGCCGATGGTTACAGCCACGGCGCCGGCCCCCGCCATCTTCTCCTGCTCCGCCACGCCGTCTTCGAACGTGCAGCCGCTGGCGATGGACTGCGCCACGGCGCCGCTCACGCCGGCGGCTTCGAGCTCGGTGCGCGAGGCGCGGAAAATAGCAGCGGGCGTGCGGAACCGTTCCAGCAGCTTGCCGGCTCCTCTGGCGCCCAGCCCGGGAACCAGTTGGAGTGCCAGCCAATAGAGTTCCTCATCGCGGCTGAGTACGGGAGGCGACATGGGGCGGCAGGTTTCCGATCACGACGATAGCAGCCGGGCGGCAAACCACGCAAGTGCACCCGGCGCGCGCTTCGGCTTACCTGTGCGCCGTTCCCTATTCGTAGCGGAGCGCCGAGATCGGATCGATACGCGAGGCGCGCCTGGCCGGAACAAAAGCCGCCAGCGCGGCCACCACGGCGAGGACCAGTGCCGCACCCGCGTAGATATACGGGTCCGCCGCCTTGACGCCGAACAGTTGCGATTCGAGGTAGCGGCTGAGCGCGAAGGCGGCTCCCAAGCCGATTACGATTCCAACCGCCGCCATGCGGCCGGCATCGAGCAATACCATCCGCAGCACGTCGGCAGGCAAAGCGCCCAGCGCCATGCGAAGTCCGATCTCACCGGTTCGCCGCGCCACCGCAAAGGCGATTACGCCGTATAGGCCGATGGCGGCCAGCAGCGTCGCCAGGATGCCAAACGCGCTCGACAAAATAGCGACCAGCCTCTGGGTGTAAAGCGATTCGCGGATGCGCACCTCAACCGGCTCGATCTCCGGCACGGGCAAGCCTGCGTCGACTTCCCGCACCGTCCGGCGGATGGCTGCGGCGAGCCGCGTCTCGTCGCCGCCGGCGCGGATGTAGAAAACCAGGCGGGCCGGCTGCTCGCGTTGGGTGTAAGGGAAGTAGACGTTGCTGGAAGCCTTGCGGCGGACATTGGTGTGCACATCGGCCGCTATGCCGACAATTTCGCGCTCGAGCACCTTGGCCCCGGGACCCTCGAACGACAGGTGGCGGCCAATCGGATTCTGGCTGGGAAAATAGCGTTTGACGAACGCTTCGTTGACGACCACCGCCTTAGGAGCTGCGGCCGTATCGCGGTCATTGAATTCGCGGCCGGCGAGCAGCGGAATCCCGAGCGCGCGAAAGTAGCCGGGGCTGATGGCCTCGAGGGTGGCGATGACGAACTCCGGGCCGCCTGGGTGATAGCCTTCCACCGCAACTGCGTCGCCAAAGCCGGCATCGCCGTATGGTCCGCTGTCACTGGCTGTCACACCGGACACGCCGGGTAAAGCGGCCATGCTCTCCAGTAGGTTCTGGTAGAACGCCGTAGTTGCAACCGTGCCGGTGCGAATCAGCGTGGCATCGACGGGAAACATCACCAAGCGTTGCGTGCGAAAGCCACGGTTGGCATTCACCAGATTCGCAGCGGTCGCGCTGAACAAACCCGCGCCCACCACGAGCATCAAGGACAGCGCCACCTGCGCGGTCACCAGGAAACGCCGCAACCCCGCCGAACGGCCGCGGGAGAGCACGTTGGAGGCCTGGTCTTTCAGGGTGGTGGCTAGATTGGGCCTGGTCGCCTGCAGGGCGGGGACCAGGGCGAACAAGAGCGCGCACAACATCGATAGCGCCAACGAGTAGACGAGCACGCGCAGGTTGGGCGCGTTCGTCACCCAACCGGCGACGGCGTCGCGCGGCAGAATGCGCAGCAGCCCGGCGGTGCTCCATTGTTCTATCAGCAGGCCGGCCGCCGCTCCCGCCATAGCCAGCAGGAAGCCTTCGATGAGCAACTGTCTCACCAACAGCCAACGCTTCGCGCCCATGGCCAGCCGGACAGCGATCTCCCGCTGCCGCCCCGCGGCGCGCGCCACCAACAGGCCGGCCACATTAGCGCAGGCGATCAGCAGCACCAGGCCGACCATGATCATCAGCAGGGCGAGAGGCTTTTCCCATTTTTCCTGCAAATCGGTGATGCCGCGCGCGGCGGGGCGCAATTCGAGCCGCGACGTGAGCAGGTAATCGCGATCCTGCTGGCTGTGCGGGGCGGTTGCATCGAGGTCGGCGGCGACCACCGCGTGAAACGCCACGTCGGCCGCTGCCTGCGCCCTGGCAAGGCTTTCGCCGGGTCCGAGACGGGCGAAGAAGTTGAGCCAGCTAAAAGAGCGATCGTCAAGCGCGTCGATGGTGGGCGTGATCGTACGCTGCATGGCGATGGGCACAAACACGTCCGGTGAATCGCCCTGCACCAGGCCGTTAAAGCCGGCGCCGGCCACGCCGACCACGACAAACGGCAGGCCGTTGATCGCCATGGTCTGATTGAGGACGGCTGGATCCGCGCCGAGGCGGCTCGACCAGAAGCTGTGGCTGAGCACGGCGACCGGCCTGGCGCCGGGCGCGCCGTCGTCTTCGGGCATCAGCAGGCGGCCCAGCGCCGTTGGGACACCCAGCGTGTGGAAGTAGTTGCCCGTCACCATTTCAGCCTCCGCCGCCTGCGTGCCAGACCGCCAGGTGATCCGCACCGGCGCGGGGGCGCAGGCCAGAATGCCCAAAGACGCGGGCAGGCGATCGCGCAGGTCCCTATAGAAGGGATAGGAAAAAGTGGACTCGGAGTTGGTCGACCAGCCCGTTGAGTTGCCACCAGGTCCCGAGTAGCTGCCGTGAAGGACGACCAGGCGTTCGGGGTCCTTGACAGGCAGCGAGCGAAGCACGACTTGATCCAGAAGCGAAAAGACGGCCGTGTTGGCGCCGATGCCGAGCGCCAGCGAGAGCACGGCGGCCACCGTGAAGACCGGGCTGCGCAGCAGGGAACGCATCCCGTAAGAGAGGTCCTTCCACATGACTTCATTCTGCCGCAATTGGAGTTGCGGGGATACCGCTTTGTTGTCGGCGCGGGAACTACGCTACGCGGGCCGGGCATGCCCGGCCCCTACAGCGGCGGAGCTGTGGCGTAGGTTTACATCCGGTGAAAGGCCTTCAGGATTTCTCGTGTCGAATAGTGCATGGCGATGGGGCGGCCGTGGGGGCAGCTCATGGGGCAATCGGTTTCGGAAAGCGCGCGGAGCAGCCATTCCATTTTGGCGGCGTCGAGGCGGGTGTTGATCTTGATGGCGGCGCGGCAGGCGATGCCGGCGGAGATCTCGCGTCGCAGATCGTCGAGCGAGCGCTGGCGCAGCTCGCCTTCGGCGATTTCCAGAATCTCGAACAGGATCTGCTCCAGGTCGGCGGCGCCGATGGCGGCGGGCGCGGATTTCACGGCGATGGTGCGGTTGCCGAACGGCTCGGTCTCGAAGCCCGAGGCGCGCAACTCATCGGCGATGCGGGCGTAATCGATCTGCTGCTCGGCGGTTAGGGTGAGAATCATCGGCATCAGCAGGCGCTGCGTTTCCACGGTCCCGGCGGCGCGCTGCTTGAGCACCTGCTCGAACAGGATGCGCTCATGCGCGACGTGCTGATCGATAATCCACAAGCCATCGCGGCCGGCGGCGACGATGAAGCTCTCGTGGATCTGGCCGAGCGGCCGCAGATCGGACAGCACCGAGAGCGACATTTCGGGCGGCGGAACGGCCTCTGGCGGAAATTCCCCGTGGGCGTCGAGGTGGCGAGAGAGTTTGCCGGAAGGGCGCGGGCCGGGCGCCACTTCAAGCGGCGGTGCGCTGAAATCGAGACGCGGCGAAGGGCCGGCGGTGGGCCGCAGGGCGAACTCGGGCGGCGGCGGCTCGCCAGGCGCGGGCGGCGTTTCGAGCGGCGCGGTTTCGCCGGTCGCGAGCGGCACCGGCTCGGCTTCGACCAGGCTGGCCGTATCCGGCGCCTGGTTTTCGATCATCTGGCTGAATTCGGAATACGGCAGCCGCGCGGCGGGCTGTTCAGCGGTGGCGGGGCGCGAGGCGGGCGGAAAGGAAGGCGCGGGGCGGCTTTCCATCAGGCGGTCGCGAATGGTGTCGCGGACGAAATCGTGAACGAACGAGCCGTGGCGGAAGCGGACCTCGGTTTTCGACGGATGCACATTGACGTCCACCTCCTCCGCGTCGCACTCGAGAAACAGCAGCGCAAAGGGGTAGGCGGCGGGCGGCATCAGGTTGTGATACGCCGAGGAAAGGGCGTGCAGCAGCAGGCGATCGCGAATCAGCCGGCGGTTGACGAAGATGAACACCGAGTTGCGATTGGCCTTCTGCACTTGCGGGCGCGAGAAAAAGCCGGTGAGGCGGAAGCGGCGGCTGGACGGCTCCTCCGGCTCTGCGCGGTATTCGGCGATGGCCTGCGCGGGCGGCGTGCTTTCGTGCGCCAGGAAGAGATCCTTCTCGCGATCGCCGATTTCGACCAGGTCCTCCAGCGTGCGCCCGCCGAATACCTGATAGACGCGCTCGGCGAGAGTGGCGACGGGCGTGACGTACAGCAGCTCAGCCGCGCCGCTGATCAACTGAAAGGTTTTTTCCGGGTGGGCGAGGCTGTAGTGAGTCACCAGGCTTGCGATGTGAGCCAGTTCGGTCTGCTCGGTTCGCAGAAATTTCTTTCGCGCGGGAACGTTATAGAAGAGGTCGCGGACGGTGATGGCGGTGCCGCCGCCCAGCGCCGCTTCTTCGCAGCGCAGCATTTTGCCGCCGGCGATTTCGATGCGCGTGCCGGTGGTCTCTTCGGCGGAGCGGGTTTCGAGCAACAGCCGCGATACGGAGGCGATGGAGGGCAACGCTTCGCCGCGGAAGCCGAGCGTGGAGATGGAGAGCAGGTCCTTGACGTCGCGCAGCTTGCTGGTGGCATGGCGCTCGAAGGCGAGCAGGGCGTCGTCGCGCAGCATGCCGCAGCCGTCGTCGGCGATGCGGATCAGGCGGCGGCCGCCCGATTCAACCTCGATGCGCAGCTCGCTGGCGCCGGCGTCGAGCGAATTCTCGAGCAGCTCCTTGACAACCGAAGCGGGGCGCTCGACCACTTCACCGGCGGCGATCTTATTGGCGACCTGGTCGGGCAGGATGCGGATGCGGCCCATGGGCGATCTTATTGTTCACTATAGCCCAGGGGCAAAGCGGGTACAGGCACGAAGTTTCGCAAAAGCAGCGAAATTCGAGCCAGTCCCCGCTTTACGCTACGCCACTATCCCTCCGGCGGGTTTCCGAGGTTGAGCAGCCAACGGATGCCGAAATGGTCGGTGAGCATCCCGAAGCGAGTGGCCCAGAATGTCTCCTGCAAGGGCATGGCGATCGTGCCGTTCTCGCCGAGCGCGTTAAACAGCGCATCAATCTCCTGCAGGCTCTCGCATTGGATCGCCACCGAGAAATTGCCGCCTGGCTGGAAAGACATGCCAGGCATGATGTCCGCCGCCATCAGAAGCGTAAGCGATCCCTTGGTGAGCGACGAATGCATGATGCGGTCTTTCACTTCCTTCGCCTTCCAAGCCGGATCGCCCGGCGCTTCGGCGAACGGCAGAAGGTACAGCTCGGCCGAAAAACACTTCTTGTAAAACTCCATCGCTTCGCGGCAGTTGCCGTCGAAGTTCAAGAAGGTGACAACTTCTTTCATGATTGGCTCCGTTTCTGGTTATTAATGATCTCCTGAAGGGCAAACCGGGTACAGGCACGAAGTTTCGCAAAAGCTGCGAAATTCGAGCCAGTCCCCGCTTTGCGCTATGCGGGTTTGGGTTTCGCCATCAGTCCCGCAGCGGTGACATAGCTGATGGCGGCCATGGGAACTACGAAACCGAAGAGCACCGAGCTGTGGTCGGAGACCACACCCATCAGAGGAGGCAGAATGGCGCCGCCGACAATGGCGGTCACCATGAGGCCGGAAAGCGGATTGGCGTGTTTCGGCATGGCGTCGATGGCGGTGGAGAAGATGAGCGGGAAGATGTTGGCGAATCCGAGGCCGACGACGAAACAGGCCGCGGCGCAAATGGCGGCGACGGGTGCGAACAGGCCGAAAAGTCCGAGGAAAGAAACCGCGCAGGTGAGAGCAAAAAACTTGCGCGGCGCCATCCACGTGAGAATCACCCCGCCGGAGAAGCGTCCGATGGTGAGGGCGGTGAAAAACAGGCCGGTGCCGAGCAGGCCTTCGCGCGCGATATCGATGCTGAACTGCTCTTTGAGGAACAGAGGAATATACGAGCTCATGCACACTTCGGCGCCGACGTAGAAAAAGATAGCGGCCACCATGGCCAGCACGTAGCCGTTGCCGAGCAATTCCAGGCACGAAGAGAAGGTGGCGGCATGGCGGTCACCGGCATCCTCTTTCACCTTGAGCGTGCTCACCGCGAGCACGGTAACCGCCAGGGCGACGGCGTAAATGGGGAACATGACTTGCCAACTGGCGTGGAAGTAGCGCTTCGCGACCAAGGGAATGAGGGGTCCGGAAAGCGACCCGATGGCCTTGACGAACTGCCCCAGGGAAAGATTGCGCGCGTACTTACCGGGTGCCGAGACGTCGCGCATGATGGGGTTGCCGGCCACCTGCAAAATGGCTGCGCCGGCATCGAGCAGGAGCACGGTGAGCAGAAAGCGCGCGAAGGTCGTGAGGCCGAAGCTGGCGTTGAGCAGTCCGACCAGGGCGGTGCCGAGCCCGATCATCAAGACGGTTTTCTTGCCGCGCCGGTCTTGAAATACGCCCATCGGCACCGAGAGCAGGCCGAACATGCTGAATCCGACGAAGGGAATCAGCGAGGCCACGGCGTTGCTCAGGTGAAATTCATCTTTTGCCAGGCCGACGAAGGGGCCGACGGCGTCGCCGAAGCCCATCGCCAGGAAAGCCAGAAAAACCGGAAGGGTGCGTATCTTCATAGGCAATCGACGAATTGTAGCAAGTGGCGGGCGGCCGGCTTGGGGAAGCTTCGAAACGCCGGTGCGGTGCTTTCCGCAAAGCGAACGGACGCCGTGCCGCGGCGCCGTACAGGCGGGTTCGTGCGGAACGGCTGACAAACTTGCTGAGAGCTCACTCGTCCGCGAGTCACTGAGATTCCGAGGTCTCTTGAAGCCGAATATACCAATGCCGACCAAAACGCCGAACAGGAGGAAGCGGGAAGCGTCGCTGGTTCCCCTACAAGTCATCGAGCGGCGGATTCTCCTCATCCGTGGCCGCAAGGTCATGCTGGACCGCGATCTCGCTACGCTCTACCAGGTGAAGCCGATTGCGTTGCGCCAAGCCGTCAAGCGCAATCAGAGCCGCTTCCCGCCCGATTTCGTAATCCAGCTTTCCCAGGAAGAAGCGGACGTCTTGGTATCACAGACTGTGATACCTTCCCACCGCAGCCTGGGCGGGTTCCTTCCCTACGCCTTCACGGAGCAGGGTGTTGCCATGCTCTCGAGCGTCCTGCGGAGCGAGCGCGCCATCATAGTGAACATCGCGATCATGCGTACCTTCGTTCGCCTCCGGCAGATTCTTGCGACCCACAAACTGCTCGCCCAGAGGCTCATTGAGATGGAGGAAAAGTGCGATCGCCAGTTTAAGGTGGTGTTTGATATTTTGAAGGAGCTTATGGATCCGCCGGCGTTGCCGGGGAAAAAGCCGATCGGTTTCATTACCGCGCCGCGAAGCAGGAACCAGTTGTCCAACGCTTAAGCGCGGCAAGCCTCTTTAGCCGCGCCGGCCTCAGCGAGGCGCTCCCGGCCCACAGCCGCACAAAGAGAGGCCAGGTGCAGGTAGTGCGCTGGATCTAGCGCACCACCCCCAGTTGCGCGGGTTGGATTCGATCTGGTACACTGCTGGATGTTCCGAAGGTACTCTCAGTGGGAGGTTCGTTTGTCTGTTTGGAGAGCGAACCGCTTGCACCAATGAGGTCACATGGCGCGTAAACCAGGCAAACACTATCAATCCGCCCGAAAACAGGTGGAAACCCGCGAATACCAGCTCGAAGAGGCTGTGACGCTCATCCAGAAAATCAAGTTCGCCAAGTTCGACGAGACCGTCGAGGTCCACATGCGGCTCGGCGTCGATCCCAAGCACGCCGACCAGATGGTGCGCGGGACGGTGCTGATGCCGAACGGGCTGGGCAAGTCGAAAAAGGTGCTGGTGATCGCCAGCGGGGACAAACAGCGCGAGGCAACCGAGGCTGGCGCCGACTTTGTAGGCGGCGAGGACATGGTCAACAAGATTCAGTCGGAAAACTGGACGGCTTTCGACGCCGTGATCGCCACCCCGGACATGATGCGATCGGTCGGCAAGCTGGGCAAGGTGCTGGGGCCGCGCGGCCTGATGCCGAACCCCAAGACCGGCACGGTGACGGTGGATGTAGTCAAGGCGCTCAAGGAAATCAAGGCCGGCAAGGTGGAGTTCCGAGTGGATAAGACCGGTATCATTCACGCGCCGGTGGGAAAGATCAGCTTCGCCGCGCCCAAGCTGGTGGAAAACGCCGCGACCCTGATTACGGCGGTGATCAAGGCCAAGCCGGCGGTGGCGAAGGGCAAGTACGTGAGAAGCGCGACCATTTGCTCCACGATGGGGCCGGGCGTTGCCGTCGATACCGCGCCGTTCAGCGTAAAGGCGGTCTAAGGCGCCGACAGGTGTTTCCATGAAAAAGAAGTCAGAGAAGAAGAAGGACATCGACGCGCTGCACCAGGACCTGGAGCATTCCGGCAACCTGTTCGTGACCGGCTATGAAAAGCTGCGCGTGGAGCAGGATTTCGAACTGCGCAAGGCGGTGCGCGGCGCGGGCGGCAAGTACCGCGTGATCAAGAACAACCTGGCGGAGAAAGCCGCCGAGGGCACGCCCTCCGAAGCGGTGCTCAAGAACCTGCGCGGCATGACCTCGCTGGCATACACGAGCAGCGATCCGGTGGCGCTGGCCAAGGCGCTGACCACGTATGCCAAAGCCAACCCGTCGTTCACCTTCAAGGCGGGAATCGTGGAAGGCCGGGTGATCGACGTGCGGGCCATCAACGAGCTGGCCAGCATGCCGTCGAAGGAAGAGATCTTTGCGAAGCTGTTGTACCTGATCAACGCACCGGCCGAGCGGCTGGTGACGGTTATGCAGGCGGTGGGCCGCAATCTGGCCGTGGTGGTGGATCAGGCAGTGAAGGAAAACAAGTTTCAGGCGTGAGGGCCGGGCACGCGGGGCCCGCGCCGGCGATTTTTGATTCCAAGGAGTGCAAGAGAGATGGCGGACATTAACGCAATTGCGGAACAGATTCAAGGGCTGACGCTGCTGGAGGCATCCCAGCTCGTCAAGCTGCTCGAGGAAAAGCTCGGAGTATCGGCGGCGGCTGCCGCTCCGGTGATGGTGGCGGGCGCCGGCGGCGGCGCAGCGGCTGCTCCGGCGGCCGAAGAGAAGACCGAGTTCACCGTGGTTCTGACGGCGGTCGGCGCGAACAAGATCAACGTGATCAAGGCGGTTCGCGAGGTCACCAGCCTGGGTCTGAAGGAAGCCAAGGACCTGGTGGATGGCGCTCCCAAGCCGGTCAAGGAAGGCGTCAGCAAGGAAGAAGCCGAGACCATCAAGAAGAAGTTCGCCGACGCCGGCGCGACCGTCGAGGTGAAGTAAATCTCCGGGCCCGGGGCGTGAGCCTCCGGCAAAAGCCCTGGCGGCGCGGCCGCTGTGGTTGCCCGTGTTGCTGTGGTTTGACTGCGGATGCAAGTCTTGCTAATATAAGTAGTTGGGCTTTCGATTTCGCGGACTCGATTCCCATTGGAGAAAGTGATTCCCGAATCCTGGCACTTCAATTGCAGTTCGCGTGAAACTGCCGAGAGGATACCTCTGTCTGTTTCGCGCCGTCAGGATTTCTGTACCCGCCCGACCACAGGCTCAAGCGTCATCGCCAGCGCCTCCGCGACGCCAGTCCGCATCCTGCCCCTTTTCATACATTCGGCGCTCCAAGAGGTCCCGCCTCCGGGAGTGCCTTTGGTTCTGTGCTTGTAGCCCCGGTCTCTTTGCGTTGGCTGTCCGGCCGTCAGGAGTTAAAGAATGGCAAATCAAAATAACGGCGCTGCCCCCGAGCGAGTTGATTTTTCCAAGATCAAGACGTCAATCCCGATTCCGAACCTGATCGAGGTGCAGAAGAACTCGTACGAGCGGTTTCTGCAGATGGACCAGTTGCCGAATGAGAGGGAAGACATCGGTCTCCAGACTGTGTTCAGCTCGGTGTTTCCGATTTCGGACTTCCGCGGTGTCAGCGACCTGGAGTTCGTCGACTATTCGATTGGTAATTGGGAGTGCAAGTGCGGCAACCTCAAAGGGCTGCACCACCTGCGCTCGACGTGCCGCAATTGCGGAGCCGCGGTGCGCACCGACCCGTTCCACGCCGGCGACATTCTCTGCCAGCGCTGCGGAACCTTTAACAAGAACGTGGTCACGTTTTGCAACAAGTGCGGCGACCCGGTGGGCTTGCAGTTGAAGTACGACATGCAGGAATGCCAGGAGCGCGGCATGACGTACGCCGCGCCCCTGAAGGTGACCATCCGGCTGACGGTGTATTCGAAAGATCCGGAAACGCAGAAGAAGAGCGTGCGGGACATCAAGGAGCAGGAGGTTTTCTTCGGCGAAATCCCGCTGATGACCGACAACGGCACGTTCATCATCAATGGCACCGAGCGCGTGATCGTCAGCCAGTTGCACCGTTCGCCGGGCGTGTTCTTCGAGCGCGTTCCGGCGCAGGGCTACTTTCTGGGCAAGATCATTCCCTACCGCGGAAGCTGGGTCGAGTTCGAGTACGACAACAAGAACCTGCTGTATGTCCGGATCGACCGGAAACGGAAATTCTACGGCTCCGTGTTTCTGCGCGCGCTGGGCCTCAAGACCGACGCCGACATTCTGCGCGCGTTTTATCGCATCAGCAAAATCAGCATTAAGGACAAGAAGCTTTACTGGAACGTGGACGAGGGCCTGACCGGGCTCAAGCTTTCGCACGCCATCTCGACCAAGGGCGGGGAAACAGTGGTGGCGCAAGGCAAGAAGATCACCCCGTCGCTCTTCAAGGAAATCCAGAAGGCCAAGATCGAGCGCGTGGAAGTGGCGGCGAACGATCTGGAAGGCGCCTACGCGGCCGCCGACGTTTGGGACAAGGAAACCGGCGAAGTATTCATCGACGCCAACAGCGAGATCACGACCACCATTCTGAGCAAGCTGATCGAGGCCGGGGTGGACGATGTCGATGTGTTTTTCCCGGAACGCGATGAAGTGGGGATGGTGATTTCGGCGACGCTCAAGAAAGACGCGATCAAGACCCAGAACGAAGCGCTGATCGAGATTTACCGCAAGCTGCGTCCGGGCGATCCGCCAACGCTCGACACGGCCACGCAGCTCTTCCAGGGGATGTTCTTCGACCCGCGCAAGTACGATTTTTCGCGCGTGGGCCGCATGAAATTCAACATCAAGCTTCACGACAAGGCGGACGCGACCAGCCTGGACAAGCGCACGCTGGACAGCGAAGACTTCCGCGCCACCATCACCTACCTGCTCAAGCTGCGTAAGGGCATCGGGGCGGTGGACGACATCGACCACCTGGGCAACCGGCGCGTGCGCGCGGTCGGCGAGCTGCTCGAAAATCAGTTCCGCATCGGCCTGGTGCGCATGGAGCGCGCCATCAAGGAAAAGATGTCGGTGTACCAGGAAATGTCGACCGCCATGCCGCACGACCTGGTGAACGCCAAGCCGGTGATGGCGGCAATCCGCGAGTTCTTCGGCTCCAGCCAGCTTTCGCAGTTCATGGACCAAACCAACCCGCTCTCGGAGATCACCCACAAGCGGCGTCTTTCGGCGCTGGGACCGGGCGGCCTGAGCCGCGAGCGCGCCGGCTTCGAAGTGCGCGACGTGCATCCCACGCATTACGGCCGCATCTGCCCGATTGAAACGCCGGAGGGTCCGAACATCGGGCTGATCTCCTCGCTGTCCTGCTTCGCGCGGATCAACGAATACGGCTTCATTGAAAGCCCGTATCGCAGGGTGGAAAAGGGCGTGGTGATCGACCAGGTGAAGATCCTCAACCCCGGCGACCTGGATTACAAAGTGGGCGACACGGTGTCGCGCACGCAGGCCGAGGAAACCAACCGCAAGCTCAGCGCCAAGAAACAGCCGGCCGAGTTCGTGGCCCACTGCGAGTACCTTTCCGCCTGGGAGGAAGACAAGTACACCATCGCCCAGGCCAACGTGGCGCTCGACGAAAAGGGCCGCATCGTACCCGAGCTGTGCAACGCGCGCCAGGCCGGCAACTTCGTGCTCAAGCCGCGGGATGAGATCGAGTACATCGACGTCAGCCCCAAGCAACTCGTCTCGGTGGCCGCGAGCTTGATCCCGTTCCTCGAAAACGACGACGCCAACCGCGCGCTGATGGGTTCCAACATGCAGCGGCAGGCGGTGCCGCTGCTGCGCGCCGACGCCCCTTACGTGGGCACCGGCATGGAGTACGTCACCGCGCGCGATTCCGGCGCTGTGGTGCTGTGCAAGCGCTCCGGCGTGGTGGATTCGGTGGATAGCGAGCGAATCATCGTCCGCGTGGAAGGCGCGGCTCACGAAGGCCAGCTTTCGCGCGAGGTGGGCGCCGATATCTACCAGCTCACCAAGTTCAAGCGCTCCAACCAGAACACCTGCATCAACCAGAAACCGATTGTGGAAGTCGGGCAGCGGGTGGTGAAGGGCCACGTGCTGGCCGACGGCCCCTGCACCGACATGGGCGAGCTGGCGCTGGGACGCAACGTGCTGGTGGCTTTCATGCCCTGGCGCGGGTACAACTTCGAAGACGCCATCCTGGTCAGCGAGAAGCTGGTCAAGGAGGATTACTACACTTCGATCCACATTGAGGAGTTTGAAATCGAGGCCCGCGACACCAAACTGGGCCCGGAGGAAATCACCCGCGACATTCCCAACATCGCCGATTCGTTCCTGCGCAACCTGGACGAGAGCGGCATCATTCGCATCGGCGCCACGGTGAGACCGGGCGACATTCTGGTGGGCAAGGTGACGCCCAAGGGCGAAACCCAGCTCACGCCGGAGGAAAAGCTGCTGCGCGCCATCTTCGGCGAAAAGGCCGGCGACGTGAAGGACGCCTCGCTGTTTTGCCCGCCGGGCATCGAAGGCACGATCGTGGACTGCAAGATCTTCTCGCGCAAGGGGCAGGAAAAGGACGAGCGCTCGCGGGCGATCGAAGAAACGCAGATCCAGCGCCTGCAGCGCAACCTGCAGGATGAAATCCGCATCCTCACCGACGAGCGCGCCAAGCGCTTGGGCAATTTGCTGGAAGGCAAGAAGCTGCTGGCCGACCTGCACGACGAAAAGACCAATAAGCGCCTGCTCAGCAAGGACACGGAGCTGACGCGCGAAATCATCGAGAAGGTGAAATCGCGCGATCTCAAGCGAATGCGGCTGACCAACAAGGACCCGCGGCTCAACGAGCAGATCGACGAGATCGAGGAGATGACGTCGCGCCAGATCGCGGTGCTGGAAAAAATCACCGACGAAAAGACGGCCAAGCTGCGCAAGGGCGACGAGCTGCCTCCGGGCGTCATCAAGCTGGTAAAGGTCTACATCGCCATGAAGCGCAAGCTTTCGGTGGGCGACAAGATGGCGGGCCGCCACGGCAACAAAGGCGTGATCGCGCGCATCCTGCCGGAAGAGGATATGCCTTACATGCCGGACGGGACGCCGGTCGAAATCGTGCTCAACCCACTGGGCGTGCCCTCGCGCATGAACGTGGGGCAGATTCTGGAAACGCACCTTGGCTGGGCCGCCCAGGCCTTGGGCGTGCAGTTCGCCACGCCCGTGTTCGACGGCGCCACCGAGCGCGAAATCAAGCGCGCCCTCACCGAAAGCAAGCTGCCGACCTCGGGCAAGACCAAGCTTTACGACGGCCTCACTGGCACCGAGTTCGAGCAGCCGGTAACGGTGGGCTACATCTACATGATGAAGCTCTCGCACCTGGTGGACGACAAGATTCACGCGCGCTCCATCGGGCCGTACTCGCTGATCACGCAGCAGCCGCTCGGCGGCAAGGCGCAGTTCGGCGGCCAGCGCTTCGGCGAAATGGAAGTCTGGGCGCTCGAAGCTTATGGCGCTGCGTATATTCTGCAGGAACTGCTCACGGCCAAATCGGACGACGTGTATGGCCGCGCCAAGATTTACGAAGCGATTGTCAAGGGCGAAGCGGCCATTGAGCCCGGCGTGCCGGAATCGTTCAACGTGCTGATTCGCGAGTTGCAGTCGCTGTGTCTGGATGTCGAGTTAATGAAGAAGCCGCAGGAAGTGACGGATACTGCGCTGGCGGCTGACTAGCAGGGGATATAGCCACCGATGAACACAGATAAACACAGATAAACACAGATAAGGATAAACCGGAATCGGTCTGTGTGAATTCTATCTGTGTTTATCCGTGTTCATCAGTGGCTTGATTGGGTTTTAGGCATTAGGTTTTCGAACTGGAGGCTATTTTGAGATCCTCTCCGTACGATCGGGCGAATTTGATCGCGGATTTCGATTCGATCCGCATTTCTTTGGCGTCTCCGGAAAAAATCCGGAGTTGGTCCCACGGCGAAGTGACCAAGCCGGAAACCATCAACTACCGCACCTTCAAGCCGGAGCGCGACGGATTGTTCTGCGCGCGCATTTTTGGTCCGACCCAGGATTGGGAGTGCTTGTGCGGCAAGTACAAGCGCATGAAGCACCGCGGCGTGATCTGCGACAAGTGCGGCGTGGAAGTCACGCTGGCGCGCGTGCGCCGCGAGCGGTTGGGCCACATCGAGCTGGCCAGCCCCTGCTCGCACGTCTGGTTTTTCAAAGGCCTTCCCAGCCGCATTGGCCACCTGCTGGACATCACGCTGCGCGAGCTGGAGCGGGTGCTCTACTTCGAAGCTTACGTGGTAGTCGAGCCGGGCGAGGTGGAGAGCCTGTCGCGGGGCGAAGTCATCACCGACGAGCGCAAGCGGCAGCTCGACCAGGAGTTCCCCGGGAAATTCGTCGCCATGATGGGCGCCGAGGGCATCAAGGAGTTGCTCAAGAAGCTCGACATCGAAGGTCTTTCCGAAGAGATTCGGGAAAAGATGAAGACCGAGGTGTCGCAGCAGAAGAAGCTGAAATTCGCCAAGCGGCTGCGCGTAGTGGAAAGCTTCCGCAAGAGCGGCAACAAGCCGGAGTGGATGATTCTGGACGTGGTGCCGGTGATCCCGCCGGAGCTGCGCCCGCTGGTGCCGCTCGATGGCGGCCGCTTCGCCACCAGCGACCTCAACGATCTCTACCGCCGCGTGATCAACCGCAACAACCGGTTGAAGAAGCTGATGGAGCTGCACGCTCCCGACGTAATCGTGCGCAATGAAAAGCGCATGTTGCAGGAAGCCGTGGACGCGCTGTTCGACAACGGCCGCCGCGGCCGCGTGCTGCGCGGCGCCAACAACCGCCCACTCAAGTCGCTTTCCGACACGCTCAAGGGCAAGCAGGGCCGTTTCCGGCAGAACCTGCTCGGCAAGCGCGTGGACTACTCCGGCCGCTCGGTGATCGTGGTCGGCCCGGACCTGAAACTCAACCAGTGCGGGCTGCCGAAGAAGATGGCGCTCGAGCTGTTCAAGCCGTTCATCTACCACCGCCTCGAGCAGCGCGGCCATTGCACCACCATCAAGCAGGCCAAGGAGCTGGTGGAGCAGCAGGACCCGGTGGTTTGGGACATTCTGGAAGAGGTCATCAAGGACCATCCCATTCTGCTGAACCGCGCTCCCACGCTGCATCGCCTGGGAATCCAGGCCTTCGAGCCGGTGCTGGTGGAAGGCAAGGCGATCAAGATTCACCCGCTGGTCTGCACGGCTTTCAACGCCGATTTCGACGGCGACCAGATGGCGGTGCACATTCCGCTCTCGCCGGAGGCGCAGATCGAAGCCTCGACGCTGATGCTGTCGTCCAACAACATCCTCTCGCCGGCGCACGGCTCGCCGATCGCCGTTCCGACGCAAGACATGGTGCTGGGCTGCTATTACCTGACCAAGGCGCGTCCGGGCGCCAAGGGCGAAGGCCGCACCTTCGCTTCCGCCGACGACGTGCTGATCGCGCTCGAAATGGGCGAAGTGGAAACGCTCACCCCCATCAAGCTGCGCTACACCGGCCGCGTCATCGACCTGGTGCACGCCTTCGACAGCCAGAACATCCTGCACACCGAGCCGATCGAGTTTAGCAAGCAGTACATGGAAACCACGGTGGGCCGGGTGATTCTGAACGATCACCTGCCGGAGGACATGCCGTTCATCAACGGCCTGCTGAAGAAGAAGGGGCTCGGGCAACTGGTCCAATACTGCTACCTGCGGTTCGGCCTGCAGATCACCGTGCAGATGCTGGACGAGATCAAGTCGCTCGGCTTCCTTTACGCGACCCGCGCGGGCATTTCCATCGGCATCGACGATATGGTGGTGCCGAGCGAAAAGGCCGGCCTGGTGCGCGAGGCCGAACGCGAAGTGGTGAACGTGGAGAACCAGTACCAGGATGGCGCCATCACCCACGGCGAGCGTTACAACAAGATCATCGAAATCTGGTCCAAGGTCACGGAACGCGTCTCGGATGAAATGTTCCAGGCCATGGAAGAGGATGACCGCACGGGCCGTTATCTGAACCCGATTTACATCATGGCCGATTCCGGCGCGCGCGGCTCCAAGCAGCAGATCCGGCAGCTTTCGGGCATGCGCGGCCTGATGGCCAAGCCTTCGGGCGAAATCATCGAGACCCCGATCACGGCCAACTTCCGCGAGGGGTTGGATGTGCTGCAGTACTTCATCTCCACCCACGGCGCCCGCAAGGGTCTGGCCGATACGGCGCTGAAGACCGCGGATTCCGGCTACCTGACGCGCCGCCTGGTGGACGTGGCGCAGGACGTGATCGTCAGCGAAAACGACTGCGGCACCACCGAAGGCATCTACGTGGAGCCGATCATCGAATCGGGCGAAATCATCGAGCCGCTGCGCGACCGCATCGTGGGCCGCGTCGCGCTCGAAGACCAGAAGGATTACGAAGGCAACGTGATCGTCGCCGTCAATCAGGAGATTACCGAAGACCTGGCCGCCGCGATTCAGGCGGCGGGCATCGAGCGGGTCAAAATCCGCTCCGTGCTGACCTGCGAATCGAAGCGCGGCGTGTGCGTCGCCTGCTACGGCCGCAACCTGGCGACGGGCCGGCTGGTGGAGCGCGGCGAAGCGGTGGGCGTGATCGCGGCGCAGTCTATCGGCGAGCCCGGCACACAGTTGACGATGCGCACCTTCCACATCGGCGGCACCGCCACGCGCGTCAGCGAGCAATCCACGCAGGACGCCAAATCGGGCGGCTTCGCCCGCTACATCGGCATCCAGACGGTGCGCAGCAAGCAGGGCGAGTTGATCGCCATGAACCGCAACGGGATCATGGCCGTGGTGGACGATAAGGGGCGCGAAAAAGAACGCTATCCGGTGGTCTATGGCGCGCGCATCACAGTCGAAGACGGCGCTCCCGTCAAGAGCAGCCAGATCCTGCTCGAATGGGACCCGTACACGTTCTCGATCCTCACCGAGGTTTCCGGCGTGGTCCACTTCAAGGACCTGGTCGACGGCCTGACCATGCAGGAGCAGGTGGACGAAGTGACCGGAATGTCGCAGCTCGTGGTGACCGATTCACCCGACGAGAAGCGGCAGCCGATGGTGGTTGTGCGGCCGGAAGGGGCGACGGGCTCGCGCTCTGAAGCCAAGAAATACCTGATGCCGACGCACGCCCACATCATGGTGCGCGACGGCGAAGACGCGCACGCCGGCGACGTGCTGGCCAAGATCCCGCGCGAGACCACCAAGACCAAAGACATCACCGGCGGCCTGCCGCGCGTGGTGGAGCTGTTCGAAGCCCGCAAGCCGCGCGAAACCGCCATCATCGCGGAAATCAATGGCGTGGTGAAGTACGGCGAAGTCACCAAGGGCCAGCGCAAGATTTACGTGGTGGGCGACGACGGCGAGCAGCGTGAGTACGCGCTGCCTCGCGGCGTCCACATCAACGTCCAGGAGGGCGAGCGCGTCAAAGCCGGCGAGCCGCTGATGGACGGGCCGCGCAATCCGCACGACATCCTCGACGTGCTCGGCGAAAAAGAGCTGCAGAAGTACCTGGTCAACGAGATCCAGGAAGTTTACCGTCTGCAGGGCGTCAACATCAACGACAAGCACCTGGAAGTCATCTCGCGCCAGATGATGCGCTGGGTGAAAGTGGAAGATATCGGCGATACGGAGTTTCTGCCGGAAGAAGTGGTCGATAAGTTCAAGTTCCGCGCCGAAAATGCGAAGGTGATGGAGGCGGGCAGCCGCCCGGCGCAGGGCAAGGCCGTGCTGCTGGGCATCACTAAGGCGTCGCTTTCCACCGATTCGTTCATCTCCGCCGCCTCCTTCCAGGAGACCACGCGCGTGCTCACCGAGGCCGCCATCAACGGCAAGGTGGACTACCTGCGCGGTTTGAAGGAGAACGTCATCATGGGACGCCTGGTGCCGGCCGGTACCGGGATGGAGTATTATCGCCAGGTGAAGATCGCCGGCGAAGACATGGTGGAAGAGCCGGTGCAGGAGCAGCCGCTCGAATCCATCCCCGGCTACGAAGAGGAAACCCGCTCGCTCTACACTGGGGGCCTCACCGAAGGAACCGGCGACGAATCGCTGGCCGAGTAGCTCGGCAAGCAGGGGCGCCCGGAAAACAAAAACCGCCGGCAGCGGCTTTTCGCGCGCCGGCGGTTTCGTGTTTTCGGTCGTCAGGTTTGCGAAGAGAGCGCCTGCCGGGCGGTTTGGAGGTGCGGCAGCTTGCCTTCCAGCAGTTCCCGATAGAGCGAATCCAGGTTTGCGACCAGCGCTTCCTTGCGGTAATGAGCCGAGCCGAACAATCGAGCCGCCCGGCCCATTTCGACTACACGTCCGGGAGAGCGCGCTAACTCGGCTAAGGCGCCAACAAACGCGTCGGCTTGCGGTTCCACCAGCGCGCCGTTGTCGAACCACGTTGCCCCCGGAGTGAGACTGCGCGGCTCGCCGCAGGTCATGTCCACCACGCCCCCTGCGGCGGTGGATAGAAACGGCCGGCCGCCAGCCATGCCTTGAATCAGCGCGACGGGCGTTCCTTCATTGCGGGAGGTTTGGACGACAACATCGCATGCCGCGACGAACGGAGTTATGTCTCGTTGCCAGCCGTGCCAAATCAAATGACTCGCGAACCGGGGCAGGGCCTCTGCAATCCGGTAGCCTTCCGGGCCATCGCCAACAATGTGAAACTCGAACGGCTGGTCGGTGCTCTGGGCCAACGCGACGATATCCAGCAACAGACCGATATTCTTGACCGGCACCACACGGCCAAACCATCCCACTCGAAGTTTGCCGCTCGGAGCGGGCAGGGGAAGGTCCAGGCATGCTGCAAGGTCCAGCCCCAGTGGCACGATGCGAAATTTGGAGCGCGGTGCGATGCGCAGATCGGAAGCCAGCTCATTCAGTTGTTGCCGCGAGAGGACGCAAATAGCATCGGTGCCGTGCGCCAGCAGCCGTTCCACGGCAAGAAAAACGGCATTCTTGGCCGGGCTGAAGTAGTGTCTCAAACTGGTCCCATGAAACGTGTGGATGACAACTGGGACGCCTGCCAGAATCGCCGCGGTGCGGCCGATGCATCCGGCCATGGCGGTATGCGTGTGGACGATAGTCGGCCTTTCGGCGCGAAGCAGGCGCCAGAGCCGCCAGAGTGATTCGTCCCGGGAAACGGCATCCACGGAAGTAGGCATCTACAAGCCAGCGTCCCGCGCTTGCAGGTTGCGAACCGGCGACACCGAACGCGAGAGTTCCGGGACGCGGCGTATGGGGTCGGTTGCATCGAGCAGGTAGCTCATATCGCCTTCGCCAAATTCGCAATCGCCGGCCACCAGGACGGAGGGATAACCGCGCGCCGGCAGTTCGTGAGTGAGCAGCACGGTGTGTATTGCGGGCCCGCCGATGGCAAGACGGGTGATCACCCGCACGATCTTGTGGATGTTTTTGGGCATTATCGTTTGGCCGCGGTGGGCCGCTGCTTGACCACGGTATGCTTGCCGCTCGGTGCGCGTGGGATATCCTCGACAAAATGGAACACGACGGGAACCTCGCCCATGCGCTCGTGGACCTTGTGTAAGAACGTGTCCTTGTCGTTTGCGGCAAAGGCCTGCGGGTCGGCCACCAGATCTACGTGCAGCGCGTTGTCGCACATCTCAACCTGAAACTTCAATACGGTGCTGACGCCCTTTACGCAATCGCCGATCTGCGTACAGAAGATCTTGCCGCGCCCTGGCACCTCGATATAGTCGGATGCCCTGCCCTGGATCGCGTCCACAATCGGCGTGTCCCATCCGCAACCGCAGCGCCGCTGGTCCGACATCCTGATCCGATCTCCAATCCGGTAGCGAATGATCGGCGTGCCGGTGACGAAGAATGGCGTCACCAGCATTTCGCCCTCATCTGCGGCGCGTCCGTTCTCATCCACTACCTCAACGACGCCGGTCGTCAAGTCAAGGTGCAGATTACCGCAGGCGCACTCCACGATGAACGGAGCCCCTTCCGATGCGCAATACTGGTTCCGCACCTTGCAGCCGAAGACGCCCTCCATCGTCTCGCGCTGCCCCAGCGTCAGGGTTTCGCTAGTGACGAATATCGCCTTGGGGCGGAACGGCAGCGATGCCCGGCCGGTCTTGATAAACCGCGCAAGTTCGGTGATCGAGGAGGGAAACCCCGAAAGGAAGGATGGCCGGAAGCCGCATAGGTCCTTCACATAGGCTCCCAAATGTTCCTGGCTCATGTGGAACGTGCTGTAATACCGGGTTTTGTACAACCAGTTGTTGCGCCAGAAGAGTCCTCTTTGCACATCGCCATCCGACAGTAAGTCCCGCCCGGAAAACCAGGCGACCTTGTCACGCCCGAAGCGAAACCCGTGCGTCTCCCAGAAGAGATTCAAGATGGCGAACCGCTGCTGAAGGTCCTGTTTGCGGCTGTACACGGTGATTCCCTTGCCGGTAGTTCCGCCCGTGAAGCACGGGACCAACTTACTTTTTGCGCCAACCACTATCTGGTCGATGTTAGCCTGCAAGTCGGCTTTCTCCAGAATCGGGATATCTCTGAGACTAAGCTGCGGCAGTCGCGGGAGCCTGGTTCGATAGAATGGGGAGTTGTCGGCGGCATACCGGAGTAACTCCTCCAACCTCTTCTGCTGCAGCCGCAGCGATTCCTCAAGGCTCAGATGCCGCCATTCGCGATACCGCCGCTGCCAGAGGCCGTACTCTCCGGAGCGGCGCGTCCATTGGAGCCGCGAACTGGCTGCGGTTACCGCGGCGTCCCTGATTACAGGCGGAAACAATCCCAGGAATCGATTCAAGTGCTTGCCTCCACAGAACTCAATTCCGCGCCGGCTAGGTACTCGATGTGGCCGATCCATCCCCGGGGCGCGCGGAACGGCGCCACAATCCTGCCTGGAATATCGGCTGCCGCGACCGGGCGCCCGTTCAGAAGAAACGTCGCCGCAGCCACGGGCGCAGAATTGATCGGCAGATCCCCTTCGCGGAATGCCTCCCGGAGTAAGGGCAGGCGCGCCGGGTCGAAACCCATCAGCAGTGCTGAGCCAAGATCCGCAAAACAGGGGTCGCACGAAAGCACGAGCAGGCCATCGCTGCGGCCGCGAACGTAGATGGGCCCGTCACCCTCGCCGGAGACGATGCCGTCCAGGAGACAGCAGATCTTCCGCACCGGGGCTGCGGAAATCGCGCCGTCGCGCCGCCCGTAGAGAAGGCACTTGTCGATATCGAGCGCCATGCGCCAAGCCGTATCGTTGCCGTGCCAACTCCCGCGAATATCCACTCGCAGCAGCCGGTCGAGGATCCGGCCCAGCGTCTTATGCAGGATGCGCACGCTGTTGGGACAATCGGCCGTGGCGCGCTCGCCGAGGGCCGCGTAGATCTGTGTCAGCATCGTGGAGCGGCGAAACTCGTCGTTCCCTTCCTCCGCCGAACCGCAGCGGTGATGAGCCAGGCACTCCTTCCGGGTGATGGCGCCCACGCCGCCCTTCAGCGCGCCTGTCAGACCCACCTTCCCGTGCGTCTTGAGTTTGGCCACGTGGAAGATCACGTCGCTTTCCACCACTCTGCGGTGCACTTTATACACGTGCTTGCCCTTGCGATGGAAGGTGCGAGGCGCGTCGCTGCCATAATCTTCGACGCGGAATCCGGCGAAAGCCCTTTCGGGCAGCGCGTCCAGTAAACTCCCGGCGCCGAGGTCGAATGCGACCTCGTCACTCGGGTCGAATTCCTGGGCGCCTTTCCTGGACCCGAGTGTATTCACTTGGGAAATGTACAGCCGCAGGTCGTGCGGTCCCACTTCCTGGCCGGTGTATCGTAAGTAGAACTCGCGGAGACGAATGGCTCCGCTTTGCTCCGCCAACTTGTCCATCTCCGCCGACTGTACCGGTGAGTTACCGAAATTAACGAGGGCGGCGTCGCCCGTCGCGATGATGAGATAATCCAGAACTGCGCGGATGACAGATGGATGAGTGACCATCGCGCTGAAATCCGTAAGACTCTGCATCGGCCGTCTCACGGTGACGAAGTTAACGAGCGCGAAGACCTTCTGCCCGCGCCGGATCCAATCGCCCAAGGGGTTCCAGGCTGCCGTGCCGTAATGAGGCTCGTCCAGCCGCATCTCCCGCAACAAGTCCCGAACCATCCGGTACACTGGATTCGCCTGCGGCGCGACATGCCGAAACGGGTACTCCGGATAGCGCTCGTCCGGCGAAAAGAAATGCTCCGGTCCGGGATAGCGCAGCTCCGGATCGCCGTTCCGCTTGATCCCTACGTTGATGCGGTTCATGCTGACATTCGCGCGGTTCATCTGTGATAACGCTGGAGCTGAAAGATTGCCGGGCGCCGTGCGCCGATATCGGCGCCCTGGTTCCGTGCAGGCGCGTTGTAACTCACTTCATTGAAACCGCAGGTCCCCGTTCAAACACTCCCGGCGCTCAGCCCGCCGTCCGAGCGCCGCACGCCGGAGCACCTGCTCGAACGCCGCCTGCGTGCTCTGCAGCGAGTAAGCCGTCTCGATCCTCTTCCTGCCGGCGCGTCCGATCGACTCCCGAAGGCGCTGGTCGCCAATCAACGCGCCGATCAAGTCGACATATTCGCTGTCGCAATTCGCCAGGAATCCGTTCTTTCCGTGATCTATAATTTGCCTATTGGCGCCCAGATTGGCCCCGATCGCCGGCACCCCGCAGCCCATGTATTGGACCAGCTTGAACCCGCATTTGCCCCAGGCGAACGGCTCATCCACCAAGGGCATGATACCTATGTCGAAGCGCCTGATCAGGTCGCACTCCGTGGCTTCATCCCACGCCACATTTTGGACCGGTACTCCCGGCAGGGAGAAGTTCGGCGGCGTGCCGATGCAACGGAGAACGATGGAGTGTTTGGCGGCGATCTGCTGCAATGCGCCCGCACACGATGCCAGGTAGCGCGCCGTCACCGGCGTACCGATCCAACCGATGACGAACCGGCTCTCGGCGCAAACGTAGTCGGCTTTCGTGGTGTAGCGGTCCATGTCGACCACCGTCGGCAAAATCGTCACGGCATCCGTGAATCGCCGCGCATAGCCACTCAGGTAATCGTTTCCGACGATCACTTCGCGGGAAAGAGCCATCAATTGCGAAACCTTTTTGTGCAGCAGCGTGTTCTGGTACCGTACGAAGACCGCGTCGTCATAGTCGACGACAACGCCGCCATGATGGCGTAAAGTGGAGTAAGTCACAAAGAAAGGAAGGCGCGGGAACACCTCGTTCTGAACGTAGACAACGTCGAATCGGTCCAACGGCGTCCGTGTCAGAAAGGCCAGGCGGCGCCAGTAGGCCGCCAGCGCCCGCATCGGGGAACGTTTGCTGGTGCCATAGAACTCCGCAAGGTACCGGTCTGAGAACAATGGTTCACATACCACTGTCCACCCGGCAGCCTCAAGGTACGGAACATACTGAAACACCCTGTGCCGTGAGGCCGCGCCTTGGCGCGCGTATTTGAGCAGAAAGAGAATCCGCAACCGATCGCTCTCTTTGGCGGCGTGAGTTATCAAATGTCTCCCTACTGGATCTGCACAGCTTCCGGTGGACATCGTTTTTCGTCAGGGACTGTGGCACCGCGGGCGCATAACATTCGGTAGCCGGCCAGCACGGCTTTGACGTCTCCCCTTGACCGCTTCAGCAGGATTGCGTCCAGTAGTCGCAGCGGCGGTTCCACGGAGACCGTAATTGCCGCGATGCATAGGGCGCCCGCGCGGCTGAGATGTTTCCGGGCATAGCGCAGCCGGCTCTGCAAGGCGTAGACCATCCGATCCGCCTTAGCGCCTCGCGAGGTGCCGCATCCGACGTGGAGTACCTGCACATCTGCGAGATAGACGACGCTCCATCCCGCGGCGCGGAGCCGGCAGGACAGATCGACGTCTTCCAGGTACATGAAGAAGCGCTCGTCGAAACCGCCGGCTGCCTCAAACGCCCGCCGGCGAATGAGATAGTAGGCGCCCATCACGCTGTCTACCATGCGAGTTACATCGTGAGCCCAATCCCGCAACAGAACACCGGGAAACCAGCGCGGAGCGATTCGGTCCAGCCCGAGAATGCTGGACACCAGCCGGGTAACGTTTGGCAAGCGTGCGCACGTTCTCGCGCATGCCCCGGACTGCTCCAAGAGCCGTACCCCGGCCACCGCGACGCGCGCGTTGGCCGGATCCTCCAGAAATGCCAGCGGGCGCTGAAGGGCATCACCCGCCAGGCAGGTATCCGGGTTTAGAAACAAGAGGTAATCCGAGGTGGCCCCCTTCGCCGCCTGATTACAGGCCGCTCCGAACCCGACGTTCCTGTCGTTCCTGATGGTTCGAACCCGAAATGGCGCGTCGTCAATGCCGTCCGCCGAGCCGTCGCTCGACGCGTTATCCACCACGATTACCGTGTCCAGGAGGAACGTGCTCGCGATGCACCCCGCCAGGCTGGCGAGGCACGCCCTTAACTGGCCGCCGGCATTCCAGTTCACGATGATAATGTCTAGCGAGGGCATCGATATAGGTCAGGGCCTCCCATCGTGCCGGCTTTCAACCGGCCGGCGCTAGCGCGATATAACACAACGCCCGAAGTCTTCACTCTGCCGGCATCTCTCTTACGCCGAATGTTATTGACAAACACTACGATGCACGGCAACAGCGCGATAGTGCGAAGGTCGATCAGGTTATTAAAGCCAAACTCGAAAGCCATAAACATCACGAACAGAGCTATGCTGCGCCTGGACTGCCGCGCATTATGGCGCAGAAATACCCAGAATCCACCATAGATACAGGCCACCAGCACAATCGAGCCGCGCAATAAATACTCCACCGGACCGCAGTCGACAAACCAAAGGTCGGGCGAGTATCGCACGCCCACCGGCGAAAACGGATGCGACCGGATATATTCGAGATCTTTGATAACCGGCGAGTCAGCTTCGTAGCGCGCCCGATACCCGTTGATGTTCGAGTCCAGCCTCTTTTGAACGAGATCCGCGCTCTGGGCTACCTCGGCTCTATGCTGCACCAGCGCCCACGTCGCCGTCGCAATGGCCGATGCTGCAATCAGCTTGATGAGGACGGACCGGTGCCGGCCCATACCAATCAGAAGCTGCACGATGGCGACGGTCCCAAACGCGATGCTCGTCACGCTGAAGACCGAAAGACACAGGGCTAGGTACGCAACGGCTGTTACGAGAGCCAAGACTGCTTTGGAAGAGCGAATGGTGCCCGAGGACTTGAATGCCTGGAAATGCATCCAGAAAAAAATGTAATAATAGAACGCCGCTACGGAATGGGTGCCGAAAGTGAGCACCGGCCTTCCCAATTTCATCATGTTCGGCACCAGGTCGCTATAGAAGACGGAGTAATATCCCACCAGCAGCGTTTTTACTGGAGTAAAGTCCAAAAGAACAGCCGCTCCCAGGGCTATGTTGATGCAATCCGCCAGCACCATTGCGCGGAGAAACCATTTTCCCGCTCCAAGATCATTTAGATTTGTCGAAAGCACGATGGCGAGAAGGCCGTAAACGCCGAGCGCGCCGTAAGCCAGGTCCTGTAACGGCGAGACCAGAGTGGCCGCTGCCAATGTGATCGGAATCATCAAGCTGTTTAAAGTAGAGCGGCACCCGATGCGGCCTCCGGGCGGCAGCCAGAGGAGCAGCAGAAGTAGAAACACGGATAGATGTTGGAGCGCCCCGATGCCCATCGAAATGTCGCCATGGTAGGAAGTCGGGAAGTACAGAGCGACTAACCACAGGAGCGGCAGTGCTGCCGTGCGTAAACTGTGGCAGGTGCCTCGGGCATTGGTCGGCCATCCGCCTTCAACTATGAGCGTATCGGGCGTCCTGTGCAGGATCATCTTGCGGCTCACTGGGCCAAGTCGCATCGCGTCGCGACAGTTTCGAGCGGAGCTGGTCGCGTTGCAGCAGGTGGATTCGAGGTCGCTGGCATTCCGAAGGATCGAATGAACTCGCCGACCTGCGGGCTAGAGAGGAGCGACACTGCTGCTTTCACTTGGGTGTCTGGCCAATTCCACCAGCCAATCGCCAGCAGAGCACTGACTGTTGGCGGGTCAAAACGATTGCGGATAACTTTCGCCGGGACTCCGCCCGCGATTGCATATGGCGGAATATCCTTGATGACCACTGAACCCGCCGCAACAATGGCGCCATCGCCGATGAAGACGCCCGAGAGTATGGTCACACGATGAGCTATCCATACGTCCGAGCCGATCCGCACGTCTCCTTTGGAGGAAGGCGTTCCATCCTCGTAGGCGCCCTCGAGACCAAACTTGATACGTAGGGGATAGGTTGAGATCCACTGCGGAGGGTGGTCGCCTCCCAAAAGAATGGACACTTCCTCGGCAATGGAAACGTAGTTCCCAATCACCAGTTTGCTGTGATTCCCGGGGAAAGCATGCACCGACGGTATGCCATAGCAATGGCGGCCAATAGTTACTACGCCGTCGCGGATCAGGCGGTCAAATCGCCCTTTCATCCCGCCTGTCCAAAGATATCGGTAAACCAAGGAAAGCAGGCGCGCGGACACGGTAACAAGCTTCTGTCTCATGGGCGATTTGCAGAAGTGCCAGCCTGACCGATCAACCTTAGCGCCATGACCCGGTAATCCTGCTCATTTCTTCCAGCAGGCCTCTGCGGTCGCGGCTTGTGAGGCAGCACGACCACGCGCCGAGAAACCCGGTCAAAACCAGGGCCAGAGCGGAGGCCAGTTTCAGCGAGGGAGTTTTCGTCATCTGCGCCGCAGCGGCCGTCGCCAGGCCCATCAACGCGAGGCCGCCCATTCCGGCGCGCAGGCGGACGCCCAGCACATCGCACAGGCGGAGGCCCGTCGCGCGCTTCGCGATTATGAACAGCAGGGCGGTGTCGACCAGAAGCCGCGAGGTCCACGCCAGCGCCGCTCCGGGAAGGCCATACACGTGGAGAAGCAGTACAGTTGCTGCGATCTGAACCGGAAACTCGGCCAATTGCAGTTTGGCGGCGACGTCGGGTCTCCCGGCGGCGTTGAGTACGGAAAGCGGCACGCGGGCGAAAGAGTTTGCCAGAATTCCCACCAGCAGGATGCTGAGTACGGGCGCGCTCTGTGCCGCGAAAACCGGACCCATCCAGAAACGCATGATGTCGGCCGAAAAGATGATGCCCGCTGTTATCGGCACGGCGAGTATGAAGAACATCCACCTGACTAATTTGGCCGCCAGCGCGATCACCGCTTCGAGATCGCACGGGCGGGCTGCGCTGAGAGTGGGAAACGCCGCTATCATCAAGGTGCAGGGTATTACCAGGATTCGCAGCGATGCATCGAGCGGGACAGAATAGTACGCAACTGCCGAAAGGCTCAAAACGCCACCGATGACAAACCGGTCCGCGTATACTTGCATTGGACTGATTACACTCGTCACTGTTATCCAACCGCCGAACTTGAACAGGGACGCGAACTCTTTTCGATGAAACTTCATGCTCCGGTGCAGAACGGGGAACAGGCGCCTCGCCGCGTTATATAAAAGGACGAGCCCGGCGCACCGGGCGGCCACGAGTATCAAGACGATCAAAGCTAAATTCGGCCGCCAGAGGCTGCATAATGCCGCAAGCAGATATTGCGCTGCGCCCAAGGGCGCCTGGATTCGGGTAGTGATATCGAAGCGCTGCACCGCCTGAAGAAGCCCAATCGTCGAGTAAGACGCCATGGAGAATGGAATTCCCATCGCGCCGATCATAAGTGCGGACCGGGCCTCCCCGCTCAGCGCCTTCGGGATGTGGAGAAACGGGCCGACGGCGTACGGTGAAGCGGCGGCAAGTACAATTGCTCCCAATACGCCCATGGTGAGCTGCGAGAACACGCCGCTCCAGAAAATGTGAGGCACGCGATGATCGTCTCCGATGGCTACCACCTGAGCCACAGCCCGAGTCACCGCTACGCTCATTCCCAGGTCGAGCAGGGAAAAGTAGCCGATGGCAATCCACAATAATGTCAGCAACCCAAGACGGTCGTGGCCCAGATGTCTCGCAAGCACCGGCATACTCACAAGCGCAGCCGCGGCAGGCACGAATTGCCCGGTGACGGTCAGGACCGAGTTGCGCGCAATGCTCACACCCCAGCCTTTGTGCGCAGGGCGGCCGGGCAATTGGCCGGCGGCCTGGAGCGTTTGACGATTCGACATCAATTCACCAACCTGCTCCAAGTCGGGCTGCCTTCCGCAATCATTCTTCCATCCCCGCCCCCGTCGTGAGATAGCAGTGGTAGTCGCCATTCGTCCGAAAACCGAGCGCACGGTAGTACCTGATCACGCTCCCCTTCCAGGGGTACGCTTGCAGCAGCAACGCGGCGGGTTTCAAGAGTGAGAAAATGTCTTGCCACTGACTGCGGGAAAGGAAACAGACGCCGACATTCATCGTGGAAATGCCCGCCCGGCGAGCGATCGCGGCGATGGGTTCGGGCATATGACGAATGGTCATTTCATAAATGAGCCGCGTGTGGAAGGTCTCGATCAGCCGGGACTCATGATAGATCTCCCTGATGGCGATGAGCCCTCCCGGACGCACCATCTGCGTAATCTGCATCAAGAACTCCACCATGCCCTGGATGGTTTGGGCGTATCCCTTGGCCGAAACCAGATGGTGCATCACCGTGTCAATGTTGACTAAGTCGAAGAAGCCCGGCCGGAACGGCAAACGCGTGCAGTCACCCGCTATGCAGAACTTGTTAGTCGAAGGCCGGTTCGATAGTAACATCGGGAGGCTGAAATCAACGCAATAAACAGTCGCCTTTGGGAATCGGGTCAATACGAGGTCGGAGAAGAAACCGGCTCCGCAGCCGACGTCGAGCACCCGCAGTGCCCGGGCAGGATCGAGGAGCGCTTGAAGGCGGTCCAGGCGGCGTTCGCAGATCTCCTTGTAGCTGTAAAGAAACTTGTAGCTGTACGCCTGGACGTTGCGGTCGAAATGTTGCCTGAGCCGATGTGCCATTCTCAACTCCTCAGCGATGCCGGCTCGTCCGGGAGTCCCTTTCGAGTTCCTTTGCTGCGATTTCGCGCCCCGCCCCTGCCAGGGGCCAGGCAGCCGCGTGCCGTGCAAAGCTAACCAACCAGCCTCCTTTTGAGAAGGCTGAGCTTATCGGCATCCCGCGGGTCACGCAGACGACTACTCGTCACCGCGGCAATCAGGCACGCCAGGATGCCGCAAATGAGTGCGCCGGCAAGCGGGAAAGCCGCCCGCGGCGGCCAGCTCTTGCGTTCCGGCGGGACGGCCCTGTCAACCACCTGGATGATCGGCGCCTCTTTCGCTTCGTCGATTCTGGCGGCCTCATACTGCTTCGCCAGCAACTCGAACAGCGTCTCGTTGTACTTCAAGTCGCGCAGCGCGCGCACATATTCCAGGCCGACCCTCGGCACTCGCGAAGTTGGAATCATAGGGTCGCCAGGGGCGCTGGGATCGTTGCTTGCCTCGAGCTTTTGCAGTTGTTGGCGCAGCATCGCCAGCTCGGCTTCTTCCCGCACCACCTCGGGGTTTTGCGGGGTAGCGGCGCTCTTCAACGAGGAAAGCGCGACCTCGCGGCCGGCGATTTCAGCCCGCAGGCGCGCCATCGACTGAATGATGGATTCCACCTGAGCAGTGACCTGCAAGACGCCCGTCCGCTCCTGGGTCGCTCTCAACACGGCTTCCGCGTCGGCCAGCGACTTCTTCTGAGCGTCCATTTGGCACTCAAAGAAGAGGCGCCGTTGCGCGGACTCGGTCAGCGCCAGCCGGCTGTTTTGCTTGTACAGTTCGTCCAGATAGGCGTTGGCAAGCGCTGCCGCGCGCTTCGGATCGCGATCTTCTACGGAAATCTTGATCAGCGGGTCTTTGGCGGTGGAGAAACTCGACCGATCCGCCAGCACCTTTCTTGCCTCGGAGATCGTCGGCGCGTCGTATATTTGCCGCAGGTCGAACTTCTGGATCAGATCGTCGGCAATCGTCCGGCTGCCCAGGATCGCAACGTAGAGGTCCGAAGGGGTCTTGATGCCGAGATTGCTTCCGGCCGCGGCAACGGCCGCAAGCGGTCCCAGTTGGCCGAGCAGCGCCGACGCCATGGATTGCTGCTGTTGCGGGGGCATGATCGTCGTCGTGGCAGTGTACATCGGCGGCAGGAGGAAGGCGACTGCGGTCATGATCAGGGCGCCGGCGCAGGCCATCGCCAGGATGAACCGTTTCCGTTCGGCGAGCGCGAGCAGCAGATCCAGCAGGCCGGGATCGGCCGGCGCTTCGGCCCAGTCTTCCGGCTGCGCAGGGATGGCATCCTGGGGCGGATTCAGCGTGGTGTCCGTTGGCACTTTGGTTTTCTTCCGATGAATCGTTCTTGGCTTCGGGCCGGCAACGGCCCGCGCGCATTACTTAAGCACATTGACTACGGCCGCCCCCATCGCCAGTTGCGAAAACACCTGCGTCCAATCGCGCAGTCCGCGAAGGGCGCCTGGCTTGAAAATCTGCTCCGGCATCACTACCGAGTCGCCGGGATTCAGCCGGGCGGACTCGAATGCTTTGCGGAAGGGGCTCGAACCCTGTCTTGGCAACACGGACCCATCGGCGCGGATGACAAACATGTGGCCCTTGTCCGCCGTGCGCGTCGGGCCGCCGGCCTCGCGGAGGTAATCTTCCACGCGCTGAGCCGGATCGTAAAGGAACGAGTTCTGGTTGTAGACGGCGCCGAACACATTCACGGTGGCCGGACGCGCCGGAACCACCAGCTTGTCCCCGTCCTCCAGTTGCAGGTTCATCAGCTTGCTCAGGTCGTTGGAGCCGGGCTGCAGATCGAGCACGATGCGGCCTGTGGCCTTGAGTTTGCGCATTCTGCTGATGAGCTGCCGGGTGTTCTGGACGCTGGTGGTGGCGGCGAGCGCGTCCTCCTGTGTGCCGGCGCGGCCGATTTCCCGGGAAGCCGACTGGTGGACATCCCGTTCCAACTCATCGACGAACTGGTCGATGCGGCGTTGCTGATCGACACGCGTCGATTCCCGCGTGAACTCGGCGCCGTAAAGGTAGGCCTGCGGCGTCAGACTTCCCGCGCGCTCTATCAAGGCCCCGAGCGTCTCGCCTGGCCGCACGTCATATACCCCGGCTGTGCGGAATTCGCCTTCCAGGCGGGCTTTCGGATTCTGTTGGGCCACGGCGACGTGGATGTCGGCCTGCGAGAAGACCGTTACCACGTCCCCGGGCAGCAATTCCAGGTTCTGGGTCTCGTCGCCGTCGAGCACCACCTTACCGAGATTAAAGGCGACCAGTTGGGTCTTCAGGTCGCGCGCGTTCTGGCGCTCGATGACGGCGTAGTTCCAGTTGATCTCCGGGACAAAGGTCGCGATATCGGTCCCGTCCAGCACGTGGTGGGACTCCAGGGCGGGGTCTCCCGGCACTCTTTCGTCGGGCGGCACGAATCCCAGCACATTGTGCTTGTTCCAGTAGTCGCGAGTGAGCAGCGATTCCTTGTCGGGGATGACATCGCGCAGGCGCATGCCGGGGCGCCAAGCGAAGCGGCCGGGACTGGCCACGTTGCCGCGCAGAGTGACCGCGTTGGCGAAGCGCGGCAGGACGGTGGCAACGCAGAGAACGTCGCCATTGCCAATGCCTGTCGCCTCGCCCGCGGCATCGAGCTTGAACTCGATCATCTCACGCGAGGCGTTCTGGTGAATCCGTTCGACGGTGGCGCGCTGCACGTCCGCAACCGCCGAGAGGCCCCCCGCCATCCGAATCAGGTCGCCGACCTTCTGCTCGCCATTCAACTCGTAGACGGCCGGCGTCCGGACGCTGCCGGCGACGGCGGCCCGCGGACCCGCCGGTGGAACGAAGACGACGTCTCCGGGCAGCAGGCGCGCGTCTTTGGACTTGTCGCCGTTCAGCAGCAGGTCATAAAGATCGAACTCGGTGGCCACAGCGGTTCCGCGCTTGAGCTGAATGTGGCGCATCGAGCCCTCGCTGGAAGGGCCGCCGGAGGCGAACAAGGCGTTGACAAGGGTGCTGAGCGAGCTCACCGTGTAGCTGCCCGGCCGGCGCACCTGGCCCACCACAAAGATCTGGATGGAACGCAACTGGCCCAGGTTGACGTTGAGATCGAAATTGCGGAAGACCCGCCCGAGCTGCGACCGTAGGTAGCCGGTGAGCTGCTGGAACTGGAGGCCGGCAACATTGATGTTGCCCGCCTGGGGAACGAAGACGGCGCCCGCACGGTCCACGGTGAGGTCGAGATCCAGATTCACCTGGCCCCAAAGGCGGAGCAGGATCTCGTCGCCGGGGCCGACAACATAATCGGCTGTGACCGGGACGCCATCGAGCGGCGCAAAGGTGGAGGGCACCCGGTCAAAGAGGTCAGCGCCGAAGATGGGCAGGACCTTGCCCACAGAGGAGGCAACGAAGCGCTGGAAATCAGTGGGCGCTTCGACGCTCGGAGCCGCGGTACGCGTCGTCTCGGGAGTGGGCTGGGTGCCTTCGGCTGGGCTGCCGGCCGAACCGGAGCGCATAGTGGGGGTGGGACTCGGCATGCGGGTGGACCGTGCGCCTCGCACCGCGCGCGAGAGTGCCGGGACGTCGATGGAGTTAGTGTTGGCGGCCTGGCATTCGGGAAGCAAAGAAGCGAGCGGGCCGGTGCACTGGTTGTCCTGCGCCGGCGTGACGCCAGGCACCTGGGCGCCACCGGTGTCCTGGGCAGTTCCGCTGTCCTGGTTAGTGCCTGCATCTTGGGCGGATGCGGGGCCGGCGAACACCAGCGCGAGGGCGAAAAGAAAGAGCGCCGGGCCGGCGTGCCGCGGTGGAAGAACGCCCGGCAACAGCCCGCCGGCTGCCCGAGGCTGTCCATCACGCCGCCGCGCGCGCCACGTCAAGGTCGTGATTCGTTGCGTCACTTCTGCTCAGTTCCCTTTCGTAGAATCTGCAGGTTCGGCTCCCAGGTCAGTTGCAGCCAGCCGCTGAGGTTGTTGCGGCGCGGACCGAGGAGCGGAACGTAAAACTTCTCGTACTGCACAAAGACATCGGCAGACCAGCCCCGCGACAACATATACGAACTTTCCAGTGAGCCGTCGGACTGAGTGGTGCCGCCGGGGATCAGCTTCGCGCTGCCCTTCAGTTGGCGAAAGCCCAGCTCGAGTTTGTTCCGCGGCGAGAACCGGTACGTGGCCCAAGCCTCTTCCGCGCGCCCATCGCGGCCGACCCAACTGCCCACTAGGTTGCCGTAGTTGGTATTGCCGCTAAGGTACTGATCGTTGTCGTAGTTGATCGCGTTGTCGAGCCCCAGCAGCGTGGTGGAAGGCGCCTCCACGCGAAAATCCAGGTGGGCGATTCCCGGCACGCGCGCCAGGTAGATTCCCGGGTTGATCGCGGAGCGGCGCGGCGAGGCCAGCGGCGAAGGGTCGTCATCGCAATAAGAGTCGCTGTATAGCGTGAGCCAGTTGCGTAAGCCGGGGATCCGATAGCGGAAATCGAATCCGCCCTTACGGTCGCCGGGATCGTTGGCGCCAACGCCGGCGGCGCCGGCCGGGCTGGTAGTGGAGATGAAATTGTCGATGAAGCTGCCCAGCGTGATCGGATGGCCTACGCCCCAGAATATGGACCAGCGGGTGAAGCCCATCTCGAGGTTGTCGGTGAGCTTGAAAGACAGCTTCTGCGCGTTGAACCAGGGGCGCCAGGTATACTGCTGCCCGCCGAGCTTGCCGATGATAAACTCGGCGCGGACTTCTCCCAGGAACCTCAAGCGCAAGGGGTGCACCGTCGAGACCCGCAGGTTCTTCGTCGGCTCGGCATTATTGGAAAACGAGAGCGGCGCATCGTAAGTCGGGCCCCACCAGAGAGCCTGCTTCCCAATCGAGAACTCCAGGTCCCCTAGGCGGAACCCGGCATAGGCTTCGATGGTGCGGAAGCGGCTGGTATCGGATCGCGCCACGGCGGGTTGGAGGGGAACGCTGTCCATCGTGGAAATGGCCTGCCGGACCGCAAGGGAGTACGGGTCGCTTCCCGGCGCGCGTTGGTACTCCCCGTTCACGTAAGCGAAGAATCGGCCCGATTCGGCGCTGGCAGTGAAGCCGGTATAGGAATTCCAACCGCGCCCGAAGGGGCGGCCATTGTCTCCGGTCCACGTCTGCCCGAAGTGGAAGCTATCGTTGAGCGCCGGCCCGGCAATCACCCCGTTGCGCGTGTAGACGGACTGAAGGGTGATGGAAGATCCGGCTGGTCCGGCCGAGTCCAACTCGCTGCGGAGGGCCGAAACCAGGCTGGTGGCTTCCACCCCGAGTTCGGACAACTCATCGGTCGCCGGGCGCCTAGCGTATTCGCCCAGCGATTTCCGGAGCTGCTCCTCGGCTTCGAGAGCCTGGCGGCGGCATTCCGCGCGGGTCCAGGGGCGCAGGCCGCTGATCTGCGAGGGAATGAGGCCGAACGCGGCCAGCCGGTCCAGCGCGTCGTAGATCCAACTATCCATGGCGACGTACGCCGAACCCGGGTCCGGCCCGGCGTTTTCGGCGGCGGGCTGCGTCTGCCTCTCCGGCGGCGGCACGGAAGGAATGGTCTGCGCGCACGCCGCCGCCAAAAAGAGCCACGCCGCGATCACCGGGCGAAGCGAACGCAACTGCCGCATCCTTTCACCGGTCCGGTGCGGCATCTTCGATTCGCGGCGCCTCCGGCGCCACCCGTTCGGAAACGCGGTTGACGATTGCTTTCAGATCGCTGAGCTTTTCGTCGATGGCGCGAAACCTTTCCAGATCGGTCAAGCCTTGCGAGTCGGTCGCGCTGGCATGCAATAGCTCGGAGCGCGTGTAGTCGGAGAGCGTGCGCGCCCCGGCCGCAGCGCACGCCAGCTTCAGGCGGTCGTATTCGGCCTGCGTGAGCCGGAAAATTACAATCCGATTTCTCCGCACTCGTGACATCTGCATTCCCAGGCCCGCATTTCTCGCTGTTCGGTTTGCAAGCGGGGCGCGGACAGTCCTGCCTGCCGTGTCGAGATTCCCCTCGACATCTTTTCGATGAACGCAGCTCTCTGCTGCTGCTGGCGTCGCCGCGAATGTCGGCGATGGGCAGGTTTCAACCTGCCTATCGAGTTTCTACATTCCCGAGCGTTCGGCGGTGTTTCGCCCTGGCCCCCAATCGCGCTGTCTTGTACCAGGGCACGGCTTCAGCCGCGCCGCAAAATGCCATCATCAGGCTTTAGCCGCTGCCGCTTCTCTAAGACGTCGCCGCGAACGGCGCTACACTCAGGTCCGCCCGCGTATCAGTACAGGCTGGCTACAACCGCGCGCGCGGTCGATCACCCCCACGGCGTCGCGATCGATCTCAACCGCGACCCCGCGCTGCAACAATTCCACATTGATGACTACGCGGTACTCCGATTTTTCGCGGGCCAGAATTCCTTCCAGTCCCGACAGCGGACCCTCGCAAATTCGCACCCGCTGCCCGACGCGAACATAAGGCCACGGGGCAGCCGCCAGGCCGGACCCGACCAGCGTTTTAATCGCATCGATCTCCTCGTCGCGAACGGGAGCCGGCTCGCCGCCAAATCCAACCACCGACTGCACGCTGGGCATGCTCAGCACTTTCAGCCGGTCCGCGAAGCAGAACCGGCAGAAAACGTATCTTGGGAAAAGGGGCAGCTCCACGGTCTGGACGCGATCGGACCAACGCCGCCGGTCTCGATAAAGCGGTGCGTAAGATTCGAGCGCCCTGGCGGCAAGACGTTCAGCGACCGCCTTTTCGTGGCGTGGCTTCACCGTAAGTGCGAACCAGTGCATGTGCGGCGTACCCGGACAAGCTTCCGCCATTGTGAGCCCCATGAGTTCCGGCTGAAGCACCGAGGCGAGACTCAACTGTATTACAGTGACGCAAGAACAAAAGTATTCTTATTTTTCTTCCGGTCCATCACCGCTGCGCGCATGCCGCAGCCAGCGGCGTGGCTTTTCATTCGTACCGCACTGCGGCAAATTGCGCTCGCATCTGGGCGCGGCACCACCACCAAAACACATCCAAAATGGAGACATATCCAGTCCTTGTTCGATCTCCGGATCTAATATCGGCAGAATTCGCTTCCGGCAACACCCTTCCTTCGTTCGTCTGTTTACAAAAAACATGAAATCAACACTTTGAAGTGAAAACTAACGCTGCTCGCAACCCTCCGCGGTGTTTCCGCAAACATCCTCACCTGGGTAGATTCCAAACGCCTAAGCAGTGCCCACAAGGTCTTACGGAAAAACACCGGGATCCTCTCCGCGGCTCGTGGACATAATGATCTCGCGTGCTCGTGCCCGCCGGCAGCTCGCTGCGTTCTGACAGCTTTCCCGTCTGCGGCGAGAGGAACATTCCGCCCGTGCCTCGGGAGTTGCGCACCTCCGCCTTTTCGGCTTTGAGAATACAAAGAGAGGCGCCCTGAATCGGTACCGGCCATTTCACGCGCCGGTGAATTTGCACTCGATTCGCCCGCACCTTTTCGACTAAACCTTTGTGCGGCACCAGCCGATCTCAGAGTAGGTATGACGGCCAAGCATCCAGCGCGAACAATTTTGCCCTGGCTCCTTCTCAGCGCGGGTGTTTCCGCCTCCCAATCCCCGCACCCCCGAATGGTGCACCAACTGCTTGGTTCGCCGTTGCGCTTTGAGCGGAATGTGGGGCAAGCCGGCGCGGGTGTTGAGTTCCTCGCCAGAGGCGCCGGTTACGCGGCGCTCGTCAATGCAACCAGCCTCACGCTTCGTTTCGGGGGTGTGTTCCAGATGCGCCTGGAGGGCGCCAACCCCGCGGCCAAAGCTGAGTTGGTGGAACCTCTCAACAGTCCCAGCCATTACTTGCGTGGCCAGACTTGGCATACCGACGTGCCCACCTATGCGCGCCTCGTCTACCACCAGGTCTACCCCGGAATAGACGTGGCGTACTACGGCAATCCCAGCCGCCTCGAATACGACTTCATCGTGGCGCCCGGTTCGGATCCGTCGGCGATACGTGTGTCCTTCGCCCCTCGTGAGGCGGTCACCGTTTCAGCCGATGGAGACTTGATCGTTCAGACGCCCGGCGGCGAACTGCGGCAGCTTCACCCGCGGTTGTACCAGCGTTCCTTCGAGGGGGACACTGAGGTTCACGGGGCCTATGTCTCGACCGGCCCCGCCGAGATCGGTTTCCTGGTTGAGACGTATGACCACAATAAGCCTCTGATCATAGATCCCACGTTGACCTATTCTTCATACCTGGGCGGAAGCGCCGATGATTCAGTCTCGGCTATAGCACTGGATGCGAGCGGCAATATCTATCTGGCCGGTTGGACGGACTCTGTCGATTTTCCGATGGAGGATGCCTTCCAATCTTCCAATCGCGGCGGGGTGGAAGCGTTCGTGGTCAAGCTGAATCCGGCCGGAACCGCGTTACTCTATTCCACTTATCTGGGCGGGACGTATAGTGACCGCGCTGCCGGCTTAGCAGTGGATTCGTCAGGGTGCGCCGTGGTCACAGGTTCCACTCAGTCATCGGGCTTTCCAACCTTGAACGCGTTTCAAGCAACGCTTCACGGAACGAGCGACGCCTTTGTCACCAAGCTCAATGCCGCCGGCAACGGGCTGATATTCAGCACTTTCCTCGGTGGAAGCTCGCAGGAGAGCGGTAACGGCGTGGCGCTCGATACGGCCGGAAACATCTATGTAACGGGAAGCACCAGTTCGGCGGATTTCCCCAGGTTGAATGCCTACCAGGCGGCTAATCACGGCACCCAGAATGCGTTTTTGGTGAAGCTCAGTTCCACCGGGAGCCTGATCTACGGAACCTACCTGGGCGGGAGCCTGACCGATTCCGGCAACGGAGTAGCGGTGGATTCTTTCGGCAACGCTTACATCACCGGGGGTACTACTTCCCTGAACTTTCCCGTGGTGGGCGGCGTGCAGGCGCACAATGCTGGAGGCCAGGACGCGTTTGTGGCTAAGTTCAATACCACCGGCTCAAGCCTTGTGTATTCAACCTATCTCGGCGGCAGCGGCGGGACGACGATGCAGCCCGAAACGGGTAACGCCATTGCCGTCGACAGCATCGGTGACGCTTACGTCACCGGCACTACCTCGTCAATCGACTTTCCCCTGGTCAATCCTTTCCAGGCGGGCTTGGCCGGCAGTTCGGATGCCTTCGTCACCGAGCTAAACTCTTCCGGCTCCGCGATCGCATATAGCAGTTACCTTGGTGGCTCCAGCGTGGATTATGGAAACGCCATCGCGGTGAGTCCGTCGGGAGCAGCATACATCGCCGGGTACACTGCCTCCACGGATTTTCCGGTCGTAGACGCTATACAGGAAGCTAACGCCGGGTCTTACGACGCGTTTGTCGCGGTGGTAGCGCCCGGTGGAGCGAGCATGCTCTTCAGCACCTATTTGGGTGGCGCTAGCTCCGATGCTGCCAACGCCATTGCCATAGACACGTTGGGAAACATCTGCCTGGCTGGACAGACCTTGTCGTACGGATTCCCCACAGTGGCTCCGCTCGAGGCGGCGAACCCAGGCGGTTACGGCGGGTTCGTCGCCAAAATACAGATATCCACTCTTTCGCCTCCCAGCGTGGTGATCGATTCGCCCACCGCCGGCGCGTCCGTTTCCGGCACCATCAGGGTAGTTGGCTGGGCCATCGATAACACGGCTGCGGTGGGAACTGCGATCGGCAACGTGCAGGTGCTCGTCGACGGCAATCCGGTTGGAACCGCAACTTATGGCATCAGTCGGACCGATGTCTGCACTGCGTATCCGGGCCGTGCCGGGTGCCCCAACGTTGGATACTCGTATCAGTTGAATACGGGGACGCTCACGCCGGGCTCGCACACCATTACCGTCTCGGCCACCAATAGCGATGCAATCCCGCTCACGGGCTCGGTCAATACCACTGTAAACCTGAGCGCATCCGTCGGGCCGCCCAGCGTGGTGATCGATTCGCCTACGGCCGGCGCCTCGGTTTCCGGCACCATCACGGTGGTCGGTTGGACCATCGACAATAAGGCCGCAGTAGGAACTGCGATCAACACCATTCAGGTGCTGGTGGACGGCAATGCGGTCGGATCCGCAACTTACGGCATCAGCCGGCCGGATGTCTGCACGGCCTATCCGAACCGCCCTGGGTGCCCCAATGTTGGGTACTCGTATCAGTTGAACACGGGGACACTCACGCCGGGCTCGCACACCATTACCGTCTCGGCCACCAATAGCGATGCAACGCCGCTCACCGGGTCGGCCAATGTTGCTGTCACTGCGGGCGCGCCTACCGGGCCGCCCAGCGTGGTGATCGATTCCCCCAGCGCCGGTGCGTCCGTTTCCGGCACCTTCACGGTAGTTGGTTGGGCCATCGACAACACGGCTGCAGTCGGAACTGCGATCAAGACCGTGCAGGTGCTCGTCGACGGGACTTCGGTTGGAACCGCGACCTATGGCCTCAGCCGGCCGGATGTCTGCACTGCATATCCGGGCCGTGCCGGGTGCCCCAATGTTGGGTACTCGTATCAGTTGAACACGGGGACGGTCACGCCGGGCTCGCACACCATTACCGTCTCGGCCACCAATAGCGATGCAACCCCGCTCACCGGCTCGGCCAGCGTGGCTGTCACCGTGGGCGCGTCCGCCGCGCCGCCCAGCGTGGTCATCGATTCACCCACCGCCGGTGCGTCGGTTTCAGGCACCATCACCGTGGTTGGCTGGGCCATCGATAACAAAGTTGCGGTAGGCACCGCGATCAACACCATGCAGGTGCTCGTCGACGGCACCGCGGTTGGAACCGCAACCTACGGCCTCAGCCGGCCTGATGTCTGCACCGCTTATCCGGGCCGCCCTGGGTGCCCCAATGTTGGGTACTTTTTCCAGTTGAACACGGCAACGCTCACGCCCGGTTCGCATACCATTACGGTCACGGCTACCAATAGCGATGCAACCCCGCTCACGGGCTCGGCCAATGTCGCCGTCAACGTGCCCACCGGGCCGCCCAGCGTGGTGATCGATTCTCCCACCGCCGGCGCCTCCGTTTCCGGCACCATCACTGTAGTTGGCTGGGCCATCGACAACAACGTTGCAGTAGGCACCGCGATCAACACCATGCAGGTGCTCGTCGACGGCACCGCGGTTGGAACCGCAACCTATGGCCTGAGCCGGCCGGATGTCTGCTCTGCATATCCGGGCCGCCCTGGGTGCCCCAGTGTCGGGTACTATTTCCAGTTGAACACCGGAACGCTCGCACCCGGTTCGCACAACATTACGGTCACGGCGACCGATAGCGACACCACGCCCGATACCGGTTCGCAGACCGTAAGTATTACCGTGAACTGACGCAAGCCCGGCACGTGGCCGGGACGGCGCCGTCACAGGAGGTCAGGGCCGGAAGGCGACCGCCATTATGGATGGCCGCTGACCGCTATGGATGGCCGCTGACCGCCGGCATCGTCGGTGTGCTGGCAACCGGGCGGCGCCCTTCGTACGCATCTACGACACCCGGCAATTTGCCGCTCATCACCATTTGACCGTGGTCCAGCCAGATTGCCTGGTTGCACAGCTCATCCAGCATGCCCGCGGCGTGGGAAACGCAAACAAAAGTCTTCCCGGTTTTCCGGAAGCTGCGGACCCGCTCTTTGCATTTCTCCTGAAACGCCCGGTCGCCGACGGCCAGCAGTTCGTCGATCAGTAATATTTCTGGATCCATATGGATTGCCACCGAAAATCCCAGGCGCATGGTCATGCCTGCGGAGTAGGTGCGCAGCGGCTCTCTCATGAATTCCCGGATCCCGGCAAACTCTACGATCTCCTCATAGAGTTCGGACGTCCGCCGGTGGCTCAATCCCAGCAACGCCGCATTGACAAATACGTTCTCCGCGCCCGTCAAATCCGGGTGGAAACCGGAGCCCAGCTCCAGCAGCGGCGCCACCCGCCCACGAACCCGAATGGTCCCGCTGTCGGGCTCGGCCAGTCCCGCGAGCAGACTCAGTACCGTGCTTTTCCCCGCGCCATTTGGGCCAATTACGGCCAACCCGCCACCTTCCGGAACTTCAAAGGAAATGTCCTTCAGTGCGAAAAAGCGCTCCCTTTGTGTGCGCTGCAAGATCCGCATAAGACGGTGCCGCATCAACAGCCGTCCCCCATGCCGGGCAAACGATTTCGAAACGCCGTGAAATTCGATCGCCGTCATGCCACTCTCAGAGGTAGTCGAAAAACGCCGGCTTTGTCCTTCGGAAGATCAGGAAACCGACGCCCAAGACGAGGATAGACGAGAGGCTCAACTTCATCAGCAAAGACGATGGCGGCGCAATCCCATCCAGCAGGATATTCCGCATCGCCAACACCAGCGCCGCCACCGGATTGAGCCGGTAAACCTCGCGGTAAGCGCGCGGAATGACCGAAAAGTCGTAGAACACCGGCACCAACCACAAGAGGATCAGGTTGATCGATTCCACCGCATAGCGAATATCGCGAATGAAGACATTCAGCGCAGCGGTGATCATCGACAGGCCATAGACGAATATGACTTCCATTCCCCACACGAAGGGCAGCCATCCCCAGTAACGGTTCGGCCTGCCACCGAATGCGAAGACGAGCACCAACAGCAGGCAAATCTGAATTGCAAGATGCACGCAAGTCGACAGAACCGCTGCCAGCGGAATGATCTCACGCGGCACGGGGACACGCTTGATCAGTGCTGCGTTATCGGTCACTGAAGCCGTGCCCGTCATCCAAGCGACGGTGAAGAAGTTATAAGGCACCAGACCGCAAAGCACAAAAACGGCAAAGTGCGGGATGGTGTGGTTGGCGAAAATCCTGGTGAAGACAAACGTCATCACGCCCATCATGACCAGAGGATTCAACAGCGACCAGAAAACCCCGAGGGACATATTCCGGTATCGAACCTTGAAATCCTTCTGGACCAACCGGGATATCGCAAAGCGATACTCTCCGTTCCAGACGTGCGATGGCGCGCGCGGCGTTCCCAGAAAGCGCACAAGATGAAATTATAGCATCAGCCTGAGTTACCGGCCCCGCGCGGCAAGCGGCAGAGCGGTTCTCCCGCCGGGCGGAACATTGCGCGGCCGGCCTTTCAGCCGCGGGCGAAAACCACTATGCCGCCGGCGACGATCAAGGCGCCGCCCAGCAGCGTGCCGGCGGTCGGGACCTGGCCGAAAAACAGCCAGCCGATGGATTGGGCCACCAGAAAAAAGAACACCACATAAACGCCCAGCAGCCGGCCAAAACCCCACGGCGGCGTGTTGACGAAGTAACCGTACGTAAACAGGAGGAACGCTCCGGCCAGGAAGAACCCGAGCCGCGCGAACGCTGTCGCCTTCAAACCCTTGCGCACCAGGGCATCGCCGCCGGCTTCGAGCACCGCGGCCACGAACAGGAGGAGGGCAATAAATGGACTCGGCATGTCGAAACATCTTTCGATCCGGGCGGCGCTACCGCTGCGGGAAGTCCTCCCGGTGAATTACGAATTCGGGATAAGCGCCGGCGCCGAGCTCGTGCAGATCGAGGCCCTGTCGTTCCGCTTCTTGCACCACGCGTTGCGGGCTGACGCGGTCGAGGAGCCAGTTCAGGCCGTACGCGAGGGGCAGCACGAACCCAAGCAGCGTGGCGACGCCGGCGATTTGAGAAAGCGCCTGCACCGGCGCGCCGGAGCGGGCAAAAAAGCCGAGCGCCAGCACACCCCAGATGCCGCCGACCGCGTGCACGGAAACCGAGCCGGTCGGGTCATCGATTTCGCCGTAGATATCCAGCCACTCTACCGTGAAGACCACCAATGCGCCGGCCACCAGGCCCGTCAGCGCAGCTACCGCGGGCGTGAGAAAAAGGCAGCCGGCGCTCGAGGCCGCCAGGCCGCCAATCCAGCCGTTGGCGCACAAAGAAGCATCGGGCCGGCCGAATCGGGCGTGGGTGATGCCGGCGGCGGCCAGTCCGGCCATGGCGGCGGAAAGCGTCGTGTTCAATTCCACCCGCACCAGCGCACTCACGGGGGCGCCGCAGAAAAGCATGGCGCCGGCGCCATTAAGACCCAGCCATCCCGTCCACACCAGGAAACAGGCAAACAGCACTAGCACGGCGTTGTGACCGGGGATAGCCGCGGGCATGCCGCCCTCGGTCGAGTACTTGCCGCGACGCGGTCCCAGAATCCACGCGATGGCGAGCGCGGTGAGGCCACCCACCGCTTGCACCGGCGCGCCGCCGGCAGCATCCACGAAGCCGATCTGCGCCAGCCAGCCGCCGCCCCACACCCAGTGCGCGAACAGCGGATAAACCAATCCTGCAAGCAAGGCCGTGGACGCCGCCGCGGCGCCCAGCCGCCAGCGGTCCAGGCCGGCGCCGAGCGGGATTACAGCCACCAGCGCGACGCTTAACAGTTGTAGCCAGAAAACCAGGCACGCGGGCGAGGCGTCGAGCGGCAGCCCGCGCAGAAAGAGCGGTTGGGCCGCGATCCAATTCCATTGTTTGCCGGCTGCGGTGATGGTGTGTGCGGGGCTGCCGGCGAAGCCCTGAATAGCAAAGCCGCAGACAAAATAGGCGGCGGCCGCAACCGACACCGCGCATAGCGACGTGAGCATGGCGTGCGAGGCGCTGCGCGACCGGCCAAGTCCGGTGTTGACGAGAGCGATGCCGGCAATCGCCAAAGGAGCCACCAGCAGGCAGGCCAGCACCAGCACCGTGGCCGATTCCGAAGGGACCGGCGGCGGATTCATCGCTTGGCCTCCCGGCCGGAGATGTGAGAGCGAGCCACCAGGCCAAGGCCCAGGATTTCAATTGCGACGCCCGCGGCAACGAAAGCCGCCCGGGGCGTCGTCGCAATCAGCAGCAGAAAGGCCGCCAAAACGATGGCCCATCCTGCAACGAGCAACAGCAAACCGGCAAGCCGCATAGAACGCAACTGGTTACAGGATAACCGATTAGCCAGAGCGCCTGAGATGTGAAGCCTGTGTAATTTTTGTAATCCCGGCGATAGAAATTATCTATTTCCTTCTGGCATCAAAAAGTCGTAAAACTTGTTCAATCACCCAGAGACAAGCCTGCCCCGTACTTGCTGGCTTGGCCTACTCCAGCTCCGCTCGCTGGTCCATTACTAAAAGGCGAAAGGATTATGATGCGATACAACGGGGCTACCATACTTGTCGCAACATGCCTGATGGCTGGAATAGCAGCCGCGCAGACCGGCTCGCCGTCAGACGCACAGACAGCCACCGCACCGGCGCCGACCGGGCAGACTGCGCCGGCTGCAGCGCCGGCAGCGCCGGCAGCTTCCAATCCCTACCACCAATTGGGCATGGATTTCTCTTTCCTCTTAGACGGCTACGTGGACGGCAACTTCAACGACCCCGCTTCGGGCTGGAACGGGCTGCGCAACTTCGATATGCGCGCCGACACGGTGCACTTCAACATGGGAAAGATCACCATTGACCGCGCTCCGGGGCCGATCGGCTTCCACATCGACGCGGGGTTTGGACAGATCTTCGACGTCATTCACGCCACCGACCAGGCGCCCAAAGGGCTCAAGTATATTGAGCAGGCATACGTGGACTTAAAGCCGAAGTCGTGGAAGGGCGTGGAAGTGGACGTCGGCGAATTCGTCACCTCGGCGGGCGCCGAGGTCATCGACGTCAACGGCAACTGGAACTACTCGCGCTCGCTGCTGTTTGCGTGGGCGATTCCGTATTACCACTTCGGCATCCGCACCTCGTTTCCAGTGGGCCCGCACTTCACCGGTGGCGTGCAACTGGTAAACGGCTGGAACAACGTTTACGCCAGCGACCAGGGTAAGTTAATCGGCCTCAACGGCGCGTACGCGTGGAAGAAGGTGACCTGGACCGAAGTTTGGTACGGCGGCCCCGAGCGCGATCAGGACAGCCCCGGCTGGCGCAACTTGATCGATTCCGTTTTGCAGGTGAACCCCAGTGAGAACCTCAGCCTCTACGTCAATGTCGATTACGGCAGAAACAAGAACGTGGGGCCGGGCGCCGCGCAGTGGGATGGCATCGCGGGAGCGGTGCGGCGCGCAGTCGGCAAGAAGGCCGCCGTCGCCGGACGCCTCGAGATATTCGACGATGTGAACGGCTTTTCGACCGGCACGGCGCAGACGGTAAAGGAATTCACGCTCACCGGCGAATACAAGCTCTCCGATTGGCTGACCAGCCGTCTGGAGTTCCGCGACGATTGGTCGAGCCAGCCGTTCTTTGAAACCAGCAACGGCGGCTTGTCCAAGAGCCAGCCCACCATTTTGCTGGGCATGATCGCCTATTTTGGGCCTAAGAAGTAGCAGCGTCAGTCACCTGAGAGGAGCAACCTAATGGCAGACAACTCCGAAGTTAAGATGCAACCGACGTTGGGCCTGACGGGCCTGACCTTCAACGCGATGGCGCTGATTGCGCCGGGAGCGTTTCTCTGGCTCACCTTCGTTATCCAGGCGGCCACCGGATCCACGTCGCCTGCGATGTGGATCGGCATTGTGGTCGCTCTCTTGTTGTGCCTGGCGACCGCCATTTGTTATGCGGAAATGGCCAAACTATATCCCGGAACTGGCAGCTCGTATTACTTCGCGGAACAGTCGTTTCTGAACCACGACGCGGTGTGGCGTTACGCGCGGCTGGCCAAATTCATCATCGGTTGGGCGTCGCACCTTTACTACTGGATCTATCCGGGCGTGATGGTGGGCGTGATGGGCATCCTGGTGGGCTACCTGGTCGGCACGCTGTGGCCCAACGTCATGAGCGCGACCAACCCCGGAACCCTGTTCATGATGGCGGTGGCGGTCGTGTTCTCGTTCGCGGTGGCTTACATTGCCCATCGAGGCGTGGTAGGCGCGACATCAGTCAATATCGCGATCAATGTCATCCAGATTACGGCACTGGTGGTGTTCTCGGTGTTGGCGTTGGGTTACCGTTCGAGCCATCCGGCCGGCACGCCCGGCTGGCAGTTCGATTCTAACTCTGGCGAGGCGTACACATACGAATTCGCCACCGAGAAGACCATGGTGAGCGGTGTTGCGACGGATACCATTGTGCGCGACGCGCAGGGAGTGCCCAAGCCGAAGCTGGACGCGGCCGGGAAACCGGTGCCGTTCCGGGTCACTTATCCCGCGCAGGACGACAAGGGCAACTTCCTTTCGCACAACAGCGCCGCGTCTGTGGTGGGCGTGCACAACGTCGGCTGGGCGTTCATTCAGGCGACGGTGGCGATCCTGATTCTGGTGGGATTCGAATCGGTGACATCCATGGGAGGCGAAGCGAAGAACGCCAAGCGCGACGTTCCTATCGCCGTGATCGTCTCGCTGCTGGTGCAGGGATTGTTCTGTTACCTGTTTGAGTACTTCGCTGCGAACTATTTTCTGAATTCGGGCTACACCATGCAAAACGCGACGGGTTCGGCGGCACCCATTGGCGACATGATGATTATCGTGGGCAATGCGACGTTCGGCGCGGGCGGCGGTAGGACTCTCATGCTGGTGGAGGCCTTCACCGTGTTCTTGGCGCTGATTGGCACCACACTCTCGTGCATGAACACGGGCGCGCGCGTCACCTACGCGATGGGCAAAGACAAGGAAGTGCCGGAGCATTTCGGTATGCTCCATTCCAGCAACCTGACGCCCCACCGCGCTATCTGGACGTTGGCCGGCATCTCCGCATTCGTGGGCTGCGTGGCGGTGGTTATGTTATTTGGCGACGCCTCGGCGCCGACCGACGCTACGATTAAGGCACTGCCGCAGGGTATCTGGTCGAGCTTTGGCTACACCACCCACGACGCGATGGCGGCGCTGCCGAATTCATTGCTCACGGTGACGCTGGCATCCAACTTCGGTACCTTCCTGCTGTATGGGCTGAGTTGCATCACCTGCTTTGTGGCTTATCACAAGCACCCGAAGTTTAAAGTGATCCGTCATCTGCTGGTTCCGATATTCGGCGTGGCGGCCAACCTGGCGTGCATGATCTTCTATCTGGTAGGACCCTTCATGGGGTACGGCACCAAGATGGAGCCGCTGCTGGCACTGGGGATCGCCGCGGTTTGGGCGATCTACGGCGGCATTTACTTCACACGCGCCAGCAGGAGGGCCGGCCGCACTACACTGGTGGCCAGTCGATCGGAAGCCTGATCCACGTTTTAGACAGGAGCGAAACGGTCCGGGCGGAGCAAACCAATTCCGCCCGGACCTGTTTTTATGTTGGAAATCGAATTCGCACAAGCCTCGGATTGTGGCCGGGTCCGCGACCACAACGAGGACTATGTGGGCTGCTTCGCGCCTGAGTCGGAAGCCGAGGCTCGGACACTTGGGTTTTTGTTCGCACTGGCGGATGGCGTGGGCGGCAGCGACGATGGAGAAGTCGCTTCCAAACTGGCGGTCGAGACGCTGCTGCAGGACTTCCGGCGCTCGGCGGCGGGCGTTCCGCATTCCTCGCTGCTGCCGCGGCTGGTGCAGCAAGCCAATACACGCGTGTTCGAAACCGGTTTGGCGCACGGCCCCGGCGGGTCCAACATGGCGACCACGCTGGTTGCCTGCGCGCTCCGCTACGACCGGGTGGTGGTTTCGCACGTCGGAGATTCGCGCTGCTACCGCATTCGGCACGGCCACGCCGAGGCGCTCACCCGCGATCACACGGTGGCCGGGGAGCACATGCGGCTGGGCCTGATCACGGCGGGCGAGGCCTCCATCGCCGAAACGCGCCACGTGCTGAGCCGGTCGCTGGGCCCGGCCATGATCGTGGCCGTGGAAACCCGCGACTACCAGCTCATTCCCGGCGACGTCCTCCTGCTCTGCTCCGACGGCCTGCACGGGCCCGTGAACGCCGACGCAATCGCACAGTTGGTGAGCCGCCGCGCGGCTCTTCCGGATGCCGCCAAGGAACTGATCGACCTTGCAAACGAGCTGGATGGCGGTGATAATGTGAGCGTGCAGCTCATTCGCGTCCGCCAGGTGGAGCGCATCGGTATGTATCGCGGGCGCCCTTACAAATTGGCCTGATCGGCACCCATTCCAAATCCGCATGAGTTCCGTTCGCCCGGGCGAGCAGCTCGACCACTATCGCATCGACAGCGTGGCTGCCCGCAGCGGCATGGCCTCGATCTTCCGTGGCGTCGACCTGCGAAACGGCCGCGCGGTCGCCATCAAAGTTCCGCATCCCGAGATGGAGGCCGACCCGGTTCTGTTCGATCGCTTCCAGCGCGAGCAGGCGATCGGCAAAGCACTCGATCATCCCGGCGTCATGAAGGTCTTCGAGGATCCGGACCGCAGCTCGATCTACATGGTGATGGAGTGGGTGGATGGGCGGCTGCTGCGGCAGATCCTGAGCGGGCAAGGCAAGCTGCCCATCGACCACGCCGTACGCACCGCCATCGCCATTGCGGAGGCGCTCGACTACATTCACGCGCAGGGCGTGGTGCATCGCGATCTGAAGCCTGAGAACATCATGGTGGATGACGCGGACCGCATCAAGCTGATCGATTTCGGCATCGCCGGCAAGGAGGGATCGCGCCGCTTGACCTTTGCCAAGCTCTCTCAGGTGATGGGTACTCCCGATTACATTTCCCCCGAGCAGGTGAAGGGCAAACGCGGCGATGGCCGGAGCGATATCTACGCGCTCGGCGTGATGCTCTACGAGATGGTGACCGGCAAGACTCCCTTCACCGGGAACAATCCTTTCGCCATCATGAATGACCGCCTGCTCAACTACCCGGTTCCGCCGCGCGAGGTGAATCCGGAGATTTCGCCCGAGCTGCAGGAGGTCATCTACCGCGCGCTGGAGCGCGACCCGAAGAGCCGCTACGCCAAGGCTCGCGAGATGGCTTGGGACCTGGCGCATCTGGACCAGGTGGGCGCGGCGGAGCGCCCCGAATTGCACGAGTGGCGAAAGCGCCGCCGGCCGTGGTTGCGTCAAATTCTTTTCTACACCATGATCGCGCTGATCCCCGTGGTGATCTTCAGCCTGCTGCTGTACGTCGCGAAACACACTTGAGCTCACAGGCAGAGCCCATCCCGTCGGCGCTCGAAGGACGACCCGCCAGCCGCTTGACTACAATGGGACTGCGATGCCGCCCTATCCCGTAGCCGCCATCACCGATGAGTTTTCCCAGGATCTCGAAATCGCCGCGCGCTCCATGGCTTCACTCGGCATCACCGGAGCCGAGCTGCGCATGGTGTTCGGCAAAAACATCATCGACCTGACGGACCAGGAAGTGGACCGCGTCGCGGCCATCCTCCGCGACCATGGCCTCGCCACCGTTTCCATCGCTTCGCCGGTGTTCAAATGCGTGCTGCCGGATGCGCCCGAGGTCGATACCCGCTTCCAGCAGGATATGTTCGCCGCCAAACACACCATGGCGGATCAGCCGCGCCTGGCTCGCCGCGCCCTCGAGATCGCCGGCCGCACCGGCGCGCGCATCGTGCGCGTGTTCTCCTTCTGGCGCACGGTGCGGCCCGAAGCTTGTTTCGAGCGGATCGTGGCGGCGCTAGCCGGCCTCGCCGAGCTGGCCGAACCCACCGGCGTCACCATCGGCATCGAAAACGAGCACGCCTGCAACCTCGGCACCGCCGCGGAGGCGGCGCGCCTTCTCGCCCGAGTCACCCATCCCCGTTTGCAACTCATCTGGGATCCCGCCAACGCCCTGACTGCCGGCGAAACGCCGTTTCCCGAAGGCTACGACAAGCTCCCTGCCGGCCGCATCGCGCACGTGCACGCCAAGGACTGCCGCGTCGTTGGCCACGTCCCCGAGTGGGTCGAGCTGGGCACCGGCAGTGTCGACTGGACAGGCCAGATCGCGGCCCTCCGGCGCGATGGCTACCGCGGCTGGTTCAGCCTGGAGACCCACTGGCGCGGACCCGCCGGCGACAAGCTCGAAGCCAGCATGATTTGCGGCCGGGATCTGGTGCGCATGGTGTCGTAGAGCCCGCCGTGCCCCTCGAATAGGGTGCAGGACATAGGAGTTGGACACGGACACATCGGGGCCAGCCCGCCAGGGCGAAAGAAAATAGCCCAGCGCGTGAACGCTGGGACCAGGGAGTGAAATCCCCCAGCCCCGGAACGGGGCGTAAGAGCAATATGGTTCACCTGCGGGCCGCCAGTCTTCTTCCACCCCGTTCCGGGGCTCCGCGGTTTGATGCCAATTCCCAACGTTTACGCGCTGGGCTACTGTCTGTCGCCCCAGTCGGGGCTCACTTTAGCTTCTTTCTAGAGGGTCCTGCGTACAACGTACGCTCAGAAACTCGCTGTTCTCGGCGAACCCGCGACGCCACGGCTCCAATGTCCCACCACGCCCCTCGAATAGGCGCTCCAATAAGAACATTTCCGTATGCAGATGTTTCACGGTGCGTGGCCTCCCCCGCCGCGAAACTGGCCAGCGGAAGCGTTGATTATTGCCGGCGGAGGCGTTGATTACTGCCGGCGGAGGTGTTGATTATTGCCGGCGGAGGCGTTGATTACTGCCGACGAAGGCGTTGGTTATTGCCGGCGGAGGCCGGAGGCGTTGATTAAGGCTACGCCCGTGCCTGCGTCTTCCCCTCCCGCGGGTGCAAGTGACGCCGTTGGCCGTTGGCCACCACGCGTCCTGCCGCGGCACCATTCTCTGACCGCCAGCGATGACCCCAACGACCAGGTGTCCCCGGCCGCTCTAGCATCTGTCCCGGCGGCCGTCCTGATCGAAAAGGGGAGAGTGCGTCGACTATGCCCTGTACCCCGGCAAAAGAACACCGATGCCGCCCGGCTCTCTCGGAGTGATCGGCGTTCGCAGGAGACTGGGCGCTCATTGCTTCGGCGACTGCTATTTCCTGGCGGAACAGCGCAGGAACGCGATCCGGAACGCCGACGGCACCGCCGCACAAAACCCAACGGAAACGGTCGCCCCGACGATGTACAGACCCGCCTCTAGTCCGTGGACGCCATGAATCCCGAGGTAGCCCAGGAGGATGTCGACCACATGGTTCGCGACCGCGACGTAGTCAGCCACGGATCGCCTCCACTCCGCCTTCTGCCTGGTGTGGGTGACTGCCCGCAGCCAATTCGGAGAGCAACTCGGCCGCCGAGTGCAATTCACCGATCGCGTAGAGCCGCTGGGCCCGTTCCCAGAGCTGCTGGCGGATCGCGAACCCTTCCTCGCAATGGTCCGCCGGTTCTGCACGCAGAACCCGTTCGCCTGATTCCGAAGGCCACGCTGAGCGATTTTCCATGTTCATGCGTAGGAAATCGGCGGAGAAAACCGGAGGCTTTAGTGTCGCGGAGTACCATCGGTACTACACCCGGTCTCGTGCTCGAGCACAATGTGCCCGCCCGGAACACAGGTGGAAAGCGGCGAAACTGGACTTCGCCGGCTGGTTGCCAATCATCACCGAGACCGCGCCCTGCGGCGCCAGCGCCGCCGAAGCGCCGTACTTGGTGGCAGGCGTGTTGCAGGTGAACGCGGAAGTGCCAGCAACGGCGAGCTCCGCCGCGAATTCGATCACGGTGCAGGTGGGCAATAGCATCAGCCAAAACGGCGTGACGGTTTGGGTGCAATTGGGTGCAATAAGGCTGCCGGCTACAGTTCGCTTACCGCGCCACCCTGAGGACCAGCTTGGCGGTGACGGTGTGGCCGGCGGAATCGGTGGCGGCCAGTTTGAACTCGGTGCTCTGCCGCGGCGAGACTTGAACGCAATGGCTGAGCGCGGGGTAGACGTTGGCCGCCGGCGGATCCAGGCGCAGCGTGGCGGCGCCGAAGACGCTGTAGCAGATGCTGGCTCGTTCGCCGCGGTGAATCGCAGTTGGGACGGCGTAGAAATCGCGGATTTGCAAACCGCCGCCGCCGAGCGCATCGATCGCCTTGCGATCGCGCTCCTCTTCCGCAGCCGCGCGTGCCACGGCCGCGTCACGCCGCCATTGCCAACGGCTGTAGAAGATCCAGCCATCATATGCCACCGCCGCCAGCAGCAAAACGCTGAGCAACGGCAGCAGGCGGCGGAGAGGGCCGGGCATTTCAGTACCGCTTGAGGTCGCGAACCAACGCGTCCAGGCCGTGCTTCAGGTAAAGGTCGTCGAGGCGCTGCTCTTCGGCTGAAGGGGGCAGCACTTTGACCAGCGAATCCCGCTCCAGATCGGCGCGGCTGGGCACCCACAGTTTGCCATCGGCGAACTGCACGCGGCTGACGAAGCCCATCGCGCCTTGAATGTTCACCGGTTGGCCGCGGCGCGTGAAGCGCAGGCAGGTAGTCTGCTCCACGTTGGCGGTCTTGCCGGCGGGCAGGTACAACACGGGATCGGAAGCAGGCAGCGAAGCAGCGAGGTAACGCTGCCCGCTGGGATCGCTCACCAGCCAGTCGAGTTCCACGTACTTGATGGCCTGCGCCGAGCGATTGACCACCTCAATGTGAGGCTCGCGCGCCTCATTGCCGGCAATCTGCGCCGAGCCCTTCGACGGTTCGAGCGGCGAATCGGGGAATTGGAGGAAGGCAAATTGCTCGGTGCGCGCGGGGCCGAACGCGGCGGAGGTCACGGCGGGCGCGCGCATCACGCGCACATCCAGTTGCGGCCGCGCCGACTGCCGGCTGATGCTTTCCAGCATGGCCTGCCGCAGGCCTTTGGGACCGGACTGCGCAAGAATGCGCTTGAAGTGCTCCCGGTCGCGCTGCGCTTCCATCTCCCAGGCGGTCATGGTGCGGCAGGAATTCAGCAGGTCGGGACCGGAGCAAGACAAATCCGCGAACAGGACGCCATCCAGGTTGACATCCACCAGCGGGCCGCCGGCCACCTGCGTGGGACGCATCAACTGCATATCGATGCGCACCGGGAAGGCCTCGCCGGGACCGATATTGAGGCTGGGAATGGAAACCGAGCCCTTGCCGCCGACGGTGACCTCTTGCGAAATCACGCGCAGCGCCACGCCGTGTATGCGGCCGGCGCTGGTGTTGCGCAGGGTGAGCGACATGTGAAGATCGAGCACCAGGGCGGCGCCGCGCGAGCTCGAGTGCGAATCGCCGGTGGACATGCTCACCAGGGCGACCGGCGAATCCTTGCCCAGGTTGATATTGACGCGGCCCTCGAGCGGTACATCCTGTGCCAGGGCGGCGCCTGCGCTCAGCAGCGCCAGCAACGCGACCTGCCGCTTATTGGGCATCGACTGTATTCACCGTGACGTAGCCGGTTTCCGAGTCCACGTAACGGGCCTCCATCGAACCTTGGGCGCCCACCTGGTAAGTGACCGCCTCTCTGCTGGTGCCGGAATGCATCAGGCCCAGCGCTTGGCCGCCCTCGCGCACTTGCACGCCATCGGCGGTGGCCTGCACCACCACGCCGGTTTCGCGGTCCACGGTTGGGCCGGGACGTTCCAGCACCACGCCGGTGGCCAGCAGCACGGCGGCACTGGCCAGCGCGACACCAACCCGCGCGCCGGACCAGATCCGTCCGGCGCCGGCCGGCTCATCGGCGCGCACGCACTCGCCTGCGGCCAGGCCGAGCCGGATGTTGGCCTTCATTTCCGCCGCCAGCCGGTTCCACTGCAACTCAGGGGAATCGGCCAGCGAGGGCAGGAATTGGCGGAGCTGCTCGAAGCGGGTGATTTCTTCCCGGCATTCCGCGCAGCGCTCCAGGTGGCGCCGGGCGCGCCAACGGGCGATGGCGCCGAGGTCGCCGCCCGCGTGCAACGCCAATGTCGCCTGGTTGGGATGTTTCATCTGCTTACCGCTTTCTTCTCTCCACGTACTTTCGGAACTTGGTGCGCGCATTGGCGATGTGCGAACGCACCGTGGCCTTGGAGCAATTGAGGTGCCGGGCTACTTCTTCGGCCGGCAAACCCTCCACGTCGCGCAGGATCAGCGCCGCCCGCTCACGGGGGCTCAAGAGGCGCAATCCATCCTCCAGATAATCGCGATGCTCGCTGCGCAGCAGCGCCTGTTCCGGGCTTTCCGCGTGGCTTTCCGGAGCGAACTCGATTTCGCAGAACGAGGCGCGTCCGCTGCGCCGCATGAAATCGATCGCCGTGTTGGTCGCGATTCTCGATAGCCAGTGAGCGGCCTTTTGCTCATCCTTGAGCTGTTCCTGCCGCTGGAGCGCCTTGATAAAGGTCTCCTGGGTCAGGTCCTGGGCGTCGGCCCGGTTGCGGACAATGCGGTAAATCTGCACAAAGATCCGCCGCAAGTGCTCGTTAACAAAGCGGTTTTGCCGCTCGAGCAGCTCCAGTCCCGGGTCGATGACTTCGCTCATCTGGCTGTAAACGACAGTCGTCACAGGTTCCTAACAAGATGACGCCGGAACCTGCAAAACGTGGAAACGAAAAGCGTAGTAATTCCGCTACTCCATTCTACCAGTGGATGAAAAGCCGGCTCGCGGGAGGATATGCTTTAGAGGCTGCTAAAAAGGTCAGAAGGTAAACCCCGGGGCTCATCAGGTTTTGGTGTTTTTCAGCAAGCGCTTTAGCTTGCCCGCTACACGTTTTCACGATAACTGGCAACAAGGGTCGGCTGGCGGCAGGTACTGTCTCCGGGTCGGCAACCTCATGTAAACAATTGAGGACGAAGTGGCTTAGCTGCCAGTTCTCAGGTGGCCAGAGTGGCGCCAAATTCTCTCACGCTATTTGTCAATTTGGCCGGAAACGTGCGTTTTCCACAGACACCCCAACGAGGAATCAATGAGTTACACGAGTCCAACGCAGCCACGTCAAATGGCGGCGATTGTTACGGCGCAAAAAAGTGCGCGCGCTAGACCTGGAGGAGTTTAAGATTTCCAGGCCCTATTGTCTGATATAGGCAGCCACTAAAGATGGCAGCGCGCGCCACCGCAACAGGCAGCGCCACTACAACAGGCGGCCACTAAAAATGGCGACGCCACTACAAGAGGCGGCCACTAAATATGGCAGCAATGCATCAACCGCGGCGACTCGTCGCGTGAGACCTCCGCACCCAGAGCTGGCCGCGGAGAAACCCCAGCGCTTCACGGAAGTACTGGGTCGCCTCTTTATTTCGGGAGTGAGCCGCCCAGAGCTGCAGGATATCAGCGACTGACTGATCCACTGTGTCACACGCTTCGATTACGTGGGCGACCGCAGGCATGAACTGTGGGCCAAACTCCCGCCGCTTTTTCTCAGGCAAGATGTCCATAAGCTGGTGCCCTATCACCCCCTGGCGCAGCATCGCGGCTGAAACCGAACTCATCAACGCAATCGTCTCGTCGGCGCTCCTACCACCGCCAATGAGGCCGCGATCGTACAGGGCTTTCAGCTCCCCGTTAATGACGCCTTTCTCCACGGTTGCGTCGAAACTGGCTGATTCGGCGAGGTGTAGAAGATTGATCAAAACAAGCGGACCAGGGGGGAAGATCCCCAACTCATACCGGCTAACCGTGTTTGGCTGACAGCCAAGCACAGAGGCGAACTCCTTCTGATTCTTCCCTGAGCGCTTCCGCAGACTTCTCACCGCTTCACCGATGGTCATGCCGCGAACCGATGCCTCCTAAACAAACTACTTGACGTAGAAATACGGCTTGCCGTAGAATCAACGTGAGGTAGTACATGGAAAGGATAGCGGACCCCACGCGCCACCACAAGGTCGAGGATCTTCCCCCGATATCTGTGGCCATCGGCTCCCTCAGAGAGAAGCTGGGGTTCACCCAAAGACAGCTCGCGGTGAAACTGTTCGTCCACCAGAATTCTGTGTCGCGATATGAACTCGGCGAAATCAGACCGAGACCCCAGGTTCTGTTCATCCTCCGGCTGCTCGCCGTCGAAAGCGGTGATAGCCCCCTCGCAGACGCGTTTGGCGCTGCCATCAGAGAGAACGGCATTCGCTCCCTTGAAGAAAATCCGGGACTCCCCACGGATCGAATTCCCCCCCAAGGGCACGAGCTGGCAATATCCGGGAGCACGGTTTGTTCAGACAAGGGGACTTCCTGATGCCCCAACGGCGTATTCCCGTTTCGACCCTTGCCGAACGCGAGCTAGGGAACTGCTGTGCCGAGGGCTTGAGCGCCCTACAAGCCCGGCTTCGCCTGGTGCAGTGCGGGGTGGTCCTTTCGGAACGTACAATCAGCCGGCGCATGCAGGACTGGCGCGTCAAACAGGCGCAGCTACGCCAGGCTGAGGCGGCGGGACAGCGGCGCCTCCTCGAGATGGAAGCGATCGGGAGGGGGCTCGCGTCAGTCCGCCTCGACGCTGCCGGCGTAGTTGAGACATTAACAGTGGCAGCGCCTGAGTTTCGCCGGAAGCAAGCCGATACCCTCCGCGATCTACTGCGCCAGTTCCTGGAGTGCCCCACGGCGGAACTCCTTTGCGGGTTGTCAGTTGACCTCTATGCTTTTCTAGTCGGCGCGGCGCTGGCGGAGTCTTTGGGGAGGCGAGATGGCTAAATCCGGGCGTTTCATAACTTCGCGACGCCAGGCCGAGCCGCTTCTAAGGGATGGGCGCAGGTTGCCAGACAACCTGCTGAAGCTCCGCGCAGTCTTAGTTTTGATTTCCGCGCCGTGGGGCGCCAAGAAAAAGACAGCGGCGGATCTGAGCCGCGAGTTCAACCGTCGCCGGGTGAAGTTCTCCACGCGTTCGCTCTACAACTGGCAACGGCGGTACATCTGTTTCGGGATCGCCGGCCTCAGCCGACAGCGCCGAAGCGACCGCGGGTTTCCGCGGCTGCGGTTCAACGTCCGCAGGGAGGCCCTCAGTGCGTAGCTCCAATGTTCGCCGGATCGGAGCGACGCGGCAAGCGTGCGATGCGGCGGGCATCGGCATGCTTCCGATTCCCGATCCACGCCACTGGCCCGCGGAAATTCGGCGATGGTATCGCGACGCAGTCGGCAAGTGCGGGCCGCTCGATGTCTTCATCTTCAACTCCGGGCAGGTGGGCGCCCTGTATCTCCAGGACGCGATCACGGCGGCTGCCGTTTGTAAAGTGAACGTGTCGGAGTGGCACACCGAGCGCGGATTTCCTGCATTCATTTTCGATGCGGGCAGGGTCGCTGAGATACAGCATCAGCTCGATCAGTGTGGCTACAAGACACACATCGTGGAGACGGCCGGAAAACGATCGAGCAAACAGAGGCGGGCGCCAGTGGTGAGTATCGCTTGCGCGCGCCGCAGGAAGCAGGAGGCAAAAGCGCAATGAGCTCACCACGTTCTTCAGTAAGCGCTGCCACTAAGAAGGCGGGAAAGCCAAGTCTGGTTTCCATCACGCAAGGTGAGGGATTCGTGCACTTTGACGCGCAGGTCCAGGCGGAGCGTCAGAGATGGCACAAGCTACTTGATAGGGCTTTGGACGAGGGCGACACACTGATGCTCAACTGCCTTTCGGCGCACTTCAACGCATTCGAGGAGATGCTCGACGAGGGGGTCTGCGTCAGGGGTGGCGATCAATAGCAATGCCCTCATCCGCCAATGCCCGCACGTCCGATCCGGTGAAAGCGCTGACTCATGCGCGGCGGAGATCCGACTCCGCTGCGGAGCCACCGAAGATTCAGGACTGGACGCTATCGCCCACCGGAAAGCTCTCGGGCGATCCTGCGGGTTCGCTGGCGCTGGGGATGGCGCCGGCCGGCGCGCTGAACGGGAGCGAGGAGGCGCAGGCTGAGGCCGCCGAATTGTTCCGGGCGTTCATCGAGCCGATCATCAACCCGGAACGCTACGCCGATTTGCATCGCCAGTATCCACAGCGGAGGGCGCTTGTCGAGCACCTGGCCGAGTCGCACCACAAGAGCGCGCGGACCGTTTACCGGCTGCTCGACTGCTACCAGAAAAAAGGAATTACAGGCCTTATTCGGAGGCTCCGGTCCGACAAGGGGCAGCCGAAAGCACTGAACACCGCCAGCGTGAATTTCATCATTGCGGCGGTCCTTCCAAAGGCAGGCAGCTACGGCGAGCTGAGCATTGCGGACGTCTTTCGGCTGCACGAAGAAGAACGCCGGTGGAGAGAGCAGCGCGCCTCGAAGCCGCTCAGCCAGGCGGAGCGTGTCCTGTACGCTGGCTACGTGGACGCGGAGGGGCGGCTGCTGCCATCAGCCCAGCTTTCAAAGGCGGCATATTCGACGTTCTGGCGTCAGGCGGCAAAGATCCCTGAACTCGTGAAACTGATGGCGCGCCGCGGCCAGGATGCTTACCGAAACGCGGAGCTGATCTCGTTCCGCGATTACGAGAGCATTCAGCCGCTCGACTACGTGGTGATGGACCATCGTATGCTCGACACGTTTTCTCTGGTGCGCGATGGGGACCGCTGGAAGCTGGCCCGGGTGTGGCTGACGGCAGCGATCGACATGCGCACGCGCAAGTGGCTGGGCTGGTGCATCGTCGAGACGCCATCGAGCGATTCCATCGCCACAGTACTGAAGCAGGTCTTTGTCAGGCACGGGCTGCCCAAGTCACTCTACTGGGACAACGGCAAAGACTTCAGGTGTCATTGGCTGGAAGGCGCCCGGGAGCGGAGCCGCACTGCTGAAGCCATCGACGGGCTGCCCAAACAGTGGACAGGAGTTCTTGAGACTCTCGATATCCGCGTGCATCACGCGATAGTGAAAAACGCGCGTGCGAAGCTCATAGAGCCGTCGTTCGGCCGCGTGGCGGACTTCGACCGAACGCTACCCGAGTACTGCGGGAATCGACCTGGCACGCGCCCTGAGCGGTTCGAAGCCGAGTTACTGAAAGAGCATGAGGCGTGGCTCGCAGGCAAGCGCGATAGGACGCCCTTCCGAACAATCGAGCAGATCGCGGCGCTGTACAACATGGAGCTGGAGGGGCTGAACGAGCGCGAACTGCACGGCGAGGGAATGCGCAAGGTGACACCGACCGGGTATGGATGGATGTGTCCCAACGAGTGCTGGGAAAATCTCATCTCGCGCGTCGAACGGCGCACCATTCCCGAAGACGTTTTACAGCTCTGTTTCGCAAAGCGCCGCGAGCTGACAGTGCGCAACGGGGAAGTGCCGGTCACCTTCGCCGGCCGCCAGTACCACTACAGGCTGGCGGGAAACCCCATGGCGCTGCTGGGATTGAACGGCCGGAAGGTGGATCTGGCGTACGATCCCTTGGACCTCGAAAAGGCTGCCGTCTATTTCGAGAGTCGATTCATCGGCCTGGCCGATTGCGTCGCTCTCCGCCACATGGGCGAAGAGGATTTTGTCCAGGATGCGCGCGATCGTCGCGCGGCGCGCCGCGAAATCAAGCACCTTATCGGGACAATTCACACGGCGGTCCCTGTGCCCGACCCCGAGACACACTTACGCCGCCGCGCTGCCGTAACTCCGCCGCGGATCGAGCCGGCGCGGGTGGAAGTGCCGGCGCAGTTACCGGCGCCGATTGCCGAGGCTGCCGCGGCGCAGGCGGCCGAAGCGGAGTTTTCTTTCGCGGCCACGGAGCCGTCGATTCAGGCTATCGAGCGGGCGCCCGACGCGGACGCTGATGTGGAGTTCAATTTCTTTTCGGATCGGGGGGACTGACGATGACAAGGCAATTGAGCGACGACGAAGTCAACGCGGCCCGCGCGGAAGTGCGGGGATGGATGGTGGATGACGAAAAGCGCGTCCGCAAAATGGCCAGCAGCGGCCAGTTCTACGAAACGCAAACTGTAAAGCGGATCGCCGAGGTGCTCGATTACTGCGCCGAGCAGTGCGCGATCGGCGTCATCACCGCCGACTTCGGCGTGGGCAAGACGGAGGCCGTGAAAGCCTGGCGGCGCGCAACGGCCGGCAAGGTGGAGAGCGTGGTGTTCGAGTTTGACGATTTCTCCGCACACAACGTGGTGGACTTCGTGCGCGTGATGGCGCGGCAGTTCGGCCTGGCGAATCAAGTGGGCTCGCAGAACGGCGGCCTGGTGTTCCGCGACCTGTGCGAGTACCTGCGGGAGAATCCCTGCCTGCTGATCTATGACCAGGCAGAAACCGTCCGGCCGCGGGTGTGCCAGGTGATCCGGCAGATTTGGGACCGGACGCACGATGCCGGCGTGGGCGTGGTGATGCTGGCGGCGCCCATCCTGTTGGCGCGGCTGATGGCGGGCAAGATGGTGGACCTGGGCGCGCTGACTTCTCGAGTGGGCATCTGGGCGCCGCTGAGCGGGCTTACCAGAAACGAGATGGCCGCGATCGTCAAACAGGCCGGATTTTCGGATGTGGACGAAGCGGCTTTCGATTTGTGGTTCAAAGCCACGGCGGGATCGATGCGGCGGCTGATGCGGAGCATCGATCTGCTGAAGGCGAAACACCAGGGCAAGCGAATTGCCGAAAAGACCATTGCAGGCGTGGGTGGCATGCTGTGGGGGATGAATTTCGAGAGGGCGGCGTAGTGAGGGGCGACGCCGCGGGGGGACAAGAATTTAACGACATGGACGGCAAGGTGCAGCGCTCGATCCAAAGGGCTTTCACTTGCCCGCTCCTATCGAGCGCTGCACGCGTGCGGAGAGTTGTTGGAGGCAGTGCGAATAGAAAGACGGTGAGGCAGTGACGGTTGAACAACTAAGAGCGGACTTGCGGGGCGTGGTCGCCGAGTT
>Ga0187876_1000067_pt1 | contig 97452 bp, 84 predicted proteins | sample June2016WEW_17_4_FD_133000 | JGI IMG/M metagenome (GOLD analysis project Ga0187876, IMG submission 133000) | Peatland microbial communities from SPRUCE experiment site at the Marcell Experimental Forest, Minnesota, USA - June2016WEW_17_40 | ecosystem: Environmental > Terrestrial > Soil >... | reverse complement strand
TCTTGAGCGCGGCTTGATAGTTGCGAAAGACCTCCAGCACCGTGCGTCCCGCAGGCGCCACGTAAACGATGCGGGTGATCTTCCCTTCCAGATGCTGGTTCTTGGTAATCGTGTTCTCCTCATCGACCGGACCCAGCGGAAGGCTGAACTCATCGAACTCCTTGCTCAGATACTTCGCGATATACGATCCGGGATATCGCGAAATCAAAGGATGGTCGCTGCTTCCCTCCACGTCCTGGTCTTGTGCTGCCGCGAAGGGGGCCGATAGGCCGATCAATAAACCGGCCACAAATACTGTGCGCATGAAAGCTGTCATGGGCTCCTCCTAGACCGGTACTTTCATTTACCTGGGAATAGGGCAGAAGTATACCCCTCACGAGGTTCCAGCGCACTCGTTCTTTTTGCCAGCCTGCAGCGGCCCCGCGATAGGGTCGGGGCGGCGTCTTCGTTCAGCAACTGCTGGAAGACTCAGAGGAGGTCCGTAACTCCAGGATCCGATCCGGACAGTGATGCAACCATTGCAGCCGTCTTTGAGGGCATGCGAAATGGAGCGAAAGCAAATAAAGGCCCGGTCTCCCTCATCTCCGTTACATTCGAGAAAGAATCAACGCGGCCAACTGGCGCAACTGTTGCTGGTTCACATAAGGACTTCCCGGCCAGCCATTGTCCGTGTTAATGAAAGATGACAGGGCCGCACCCCGCGCGCCCTTCAGAAAATAGAGGATCGAGTCCATTCCCATGACCTTGCCGATGAAAGCCTCGTCGCCAATGCCCGCGACATCGCCCCCATAAACGCCCTTCATGGCTTTTGATTGGTTGTACGCATTCGTATCCAAAAAAGTGACCAGCAGGATCTGTTTCCCATTCGCCAAGGCAAAGTTAAGATCGCCGCCCGCGCCTTTGCTCGGATCCGGAGGGATCAGGCTGACTCCGGCGAGTCCGGTCACTTTGGACACGTCGGCCGCAGTCAACAGCTTTGCATAAGCCGGATTGACCTTTGCGCCTGATTGCGTCCAAGCGCTCGCTGTTGCGAACAGGACCGCGATTGCTACTGCGCTCTTCGCTATACAAATAGATCCTTTCATCATTTTCTTTTCTTGCCCTTTTCAGCCAGGACTTACACTCCACCCTCCCGGCTGCCCGGGACTATACCACCAAGTGCCTCCGGCGTGTGCGGTCGCAAAACTGAAACCGAGTCGATTGTCGATCGATGCCCTTGCCATGAACCCACTCGCCGACTTTCCATTCCCTAATCCCTGGCCCCTGTTGTTTTCATCGCGCGCCGACGTCACGCCGCCCGCACGCCTCGACGCAGCAACGGAGGGAGCAGGGGCCTTGAAACCCCTGAGTGCAAGCCCAAAATGTGAGTGGCTTTAGCCACGGGCCTTTTCGCGCTGAACTCCGCCCGCCGGCGCGCTCCTGCTTGCGCGTCGCGCACCAAACCCCGCCGCGTCAACCTGTATAAAATTGACCAGCTTCAACACACCGTCTCCCGGCAGAATCCGAATTGCGGAAGAAACGGCCGAGGCACCGTTGTCGGAAGAATCGACGATGAGGGCTCTCGATTCGGCGGGCGATTGCAACACAACACCGCCCTGCCCCGTTTTCCGGCCGCAATCGTTGTGTTGCTGTCGCAATTCTCCCCGGTAGCAGTGCCATTCCGGGGAATTGGCGCCGGTACAGGGGGATTTTCAGCTCAAAGCAAACCATGGAGGAGAAGGCATGTTTCACATACTTTGGTATGTAATCATCGGGCTACTCTCGGGGCTCATCGCGAAATCAGTCATGCATGAGCACTTGACGTTGTTCTGGACACTCGTGCTCGGCGTCGTCGGATCGATCCTCGGCGGCGGTCTTACCCACATGATTTCTCGCTCGAAAAACGAGCGATTTCATCCCGCCGGCCTCATTTTTTCCACACTGGGCGCGATCCTGGTTCTCTTCATCTGCTACAAGCTCAAGATTCATCTCCCCTAGGTTTTTTTGATTGTCCCCTCGGCTCATTTGCCGCCCGGCGAGTTCTGTCCATTTGGCTTGAGACGAACTGGCATGGAACCCTCATGCCGCTTTCCAGGCAATGAGCGGGCCTTGTTTGAAGCCGCCAAACTGGCGCCCTAACAGCGCCACGAGCTGGCCGTGGCCCATGGAAAGGGGCAGAGGGGAAACGGCAATCGCGCTGCGCTCGCCGCAGCCGAAAAGGTGGCTGAGTGCGGTCTCGCTGGAGTGTACAAAGGCCCACGGCTGACCGTGGGCCTCTGTCCTTGCAGGCCGAGCTTCAGCGCTACATGCCCTTTGGCTTGGACCCTTCCTGCGGTGCAGCATGTTGCTCTGGTGCAGCGTGTTGCTGCGGTGCAGCATGTTGCTCTGGCGCTGCGTGTTGCTGCGGCGCAGCGTGTTGCTGTGGCGCGGCGTGTTGCTGCGGCGCGGCATGTTGCTGCGGTGCGGCCTGCCGTTGAGGCGCAGCATGTTGCTGCGGTGCAGCATGTTGCTGTGGCGCAGCCTGCCGTTGAGGCGCTGCGTGTTGCTGCGGTGCGGCCTGCCGTTGAGGCGCAGCATGTTGCTGCGGTGCAGCCTCCCGTTGAGGCGCGGCATGTTGCTGCGGTGCAGCGCGTTGCGCTGGCGCAGCGTGTTGCGCAGGAGCAGCATGTCTCGCAGGAGCAGCATGCGATTGAGGCGCAGTTCTTGCCTCTGGCCTGGCTTGCGTCTTCGGCCCAGCCGGCGCGGCGTGCGTCTGCTCGCCCAGGGGCTTGGCGGCAACCGCGTTCTGCGGGTGTCCGCCGTTTGCCTTGGCATAGGAGGATCTGTCGGCCTTTGCAGCCCCCTCGTGTTGCGTCTGGAGCCTGGTCGGAGCCGTGTGCTGATCGCGCACGGCAACTTGCTCCTGTGGGGTAGCAGTGTGCTGAATCCCGCCCGGGCCGCCGCTATAGGAAACGCGACTGCGGTTGGCGATCGTGTTTCTCTGCACACTCGCCGGGTCGCTATAGGTGGTGTGAATCACGCTCTCATTCACGCGCGTGACAGCGGTGTTGTAGGCAAACTCGTTGCCGCGCCATTCCCCGCCCGTGAAACCGATGCCCCCGTACCCAAAGCCGTAGTCCACGCCGCCGTAGTAGCCGACGTGGCGGCCCCAGTAGCCCCGATGGAACCTGTATCTGCCGCCGTACCAGTCCCAGTAGTAGGGCGTCCACAGGGCGCCCACATAGGGGACCGGAACCCACGCGCCGGGAACCCAGTAGTAGTCCCCGTCGCCATAGGCCCAGTAGCCGGGAACCCACATCAAGTTGGGCTGGGGGCAGTAGGGCTGTTCATAAACCGGGAGTTCGGGCGGCGCCAGACTCACGCTGATAATGATCTGTGCGTGCGAAGAAGCGGGAATGACACAGATAAGCAGCGCCAGCAAGAGCCAGCGCGCACAGTGCAACGGTCGCATGAGAAAAACCTCCTCGTTCTTTCGTGCCTCACCCGCTAAGAGAATCCATTCACTCTGGACGGAGCGAGAGCTTCGGCACAACGCGAACAAGACTACCCCGTGACCCCCCGAAGGTCTGGTCAAATCTGCACAGAACAGAAGGTTTTCTCCGCTTCAGTCTTCTCAAGTCACACATTTTACACATTCAAAAACGAATACTCAACCCGATCCCCAGAACGTGCAGCGTCTCAAGTTTCACCGGCACGCCCACGTAAACGCGAGGACCTCCGGGTGAACATTCACGTCCCTCGTCACGATCTGGCCCATGCTTCTATTTCCTAACGCACCAACGCAAAACCAACAGGCCTTGTATCAGGGCATGGCCTTAAAGCCTGCCCTGAACGAAGCCGAAGGACCTGCTTCTGCTTTTCGTCTCATTCCAGCGCACGATCTAAACGGCCTGCCCCGATCCCCGCCCCCGGCGCGCTCCTCCTTGCGGGTCGCGCGCCGAACCCGCCGCCCCCCGGCGCGCTCCTCCTTGCGGGTCGCCCGCCCAATCCCGCCGCCCCGCGGCGCGCTCCTGCTTGCGCGCTCCTCCTTGCGGTCGCGCGCCGAACCCCGCCGCGTACCCCACAGCTAGAAGCTAGGGCTAGAGGCTGGAAGCTGCTTTCTGATCCTTGGTCCACTAGGGACGTAGGGACTAAGGGACGCTGGCGCGGTGGGCGCGTCAGAACTTGATTGCGACGCCCTTTTCGCACATGTCGCCGAAGAGGGAAAGAAGATTCGTGATTCCGAGGAGCTCGCGGACTTGCTTGCCGAGATTGATGAGCTCGATGCAGGAGCCAGCGGATTTTGCCGAGACGTAGAGGCGGACCAGAGTGCCGAGGCCCATGCTGTCGACCGAGGTGAGGTCAGTGAGATCGAGGATGATGCGCTTGGAATCGGAGATGAGGGGATGGACCGCGGCGTAGAGGTTATTGCAGACGCCGGCGTAGAGTCGGCCGTGGCAGTGGACGAGGGCCGTCGAGCCTTTGCGCTCGATGTTGAAGGTGAGGGAGTGCGCAGCCGCTGCGTGGGGCATCGATGTTTTCCTTAAGGAGGAATGGGAGGGGAGACGCGTTGCGGTTGATTGTCTGATAAAAGCAGGGACCAAGGGAGCGAGGGAACGAGGGAACAAGGGAGCGAGGGAGCGAGGGAGCAAAGGAGCGCTCTTGAACGACTATTCGAGATGGAGATCGGTCGTTTTGTTCTTGAAGCCGGTTGGCTCTTTGTCGCCGGTTTCCGGGACCTCAGTTGTGTTTGCGAAATAAGCCGACAGGCCATAGCCCGCGATTGCGCAGAGGCCGGCTACGCCGCGCAGGGTCCACTCAAGAGTTTTACGCGCGACCGTAAAGCTCCAGATGAGGAGAATACAGCCGATCCAGAGCCCGAGAAACTCCGCAATGAGCGCGCGGGGTCCGTCATCCGAAGGGGATTCGCCTGTTCTGAATGCATAACGAAACATCGCGAGTGTAGCGAAGAAAGCCGACGCCAAAGCGATTAGGACGAACTTGAGGATAGGAATGTGCATAGCGTAGCAATCCGCAGTTTGCTGAATGTTAGCACGCTATCATGCGGCGCTAGCCAGACGCGGGTTAGTCGCTGGCGGGGGCTTCCTCAGGGGTTGGAGCGGCGGCGAAGGCGGGACTGCTGGTAAGAGTGCGCCAGGCGAAGTAGAGTTTGGCGCGCCAGCGCAGGATCATGCCGAAGGCGAGCAGATAAAAGAGAGCCCCGGTTTGCTCGAGCGTGAGGAAGCGGTCAAAGAAACCGCGGGCGAGGTAGCGCACGACGGCCAGCACAACGATGACCGCGAAGAATGCGCTGGAGCGCTTCATCATGATGACGCCGTTCTGAAGATGGAGGTCGGAGGTGAGCAGCAGCGGGTAGGCGAAGACGACGGCGCCGATGAAAAAGGCGCCGAGGCCCCAGGTCCATGGCACGCGAAAGGCGGGGACGATGAACATGCAGAATCCGGTGGCCATGCCCAGGGGCGGCATCACGATCTTCTTGAGGGTCACGGCGCTGCGGCCCTCGCGCACGCGCCAGGCGAGTACGCCGGCGAGACCGATGAGCGAGACAACAGCCGTGATGACGGGAGTGGAGAGCATCTGGATTTGCCTTTTCGTTCTTGCTGCAGGCAGGTGGCTCCAAAGGGACGGAGCCGGAACCGTACTTCTCTATTGTATTGGACTCGACGGGTCCGAATTGGGCTCAGGAATTCTGCGTGGGCGGCCACGGGTCGAGGAGGAGTGAGCTGAGGCCGAGGTCGTCGCCGTAGCGTTCCACTTCGACCTCGGACATGTGGACGAAGTTCGGCAAACCTTTGAAGGCGGGGACAGCGTCGGAGCCCATGATCTGTGGCGAGATGAAGAGGTGGAGGCGGTCGACAAGGCCGGCGGCGAGGAAAGCTGTATTGAGGCGCGTGCCGGTCTCAGTGAGGAGGGTGAGGAAGCCTTCCTCGCCGAGTTTCGAGAGGACTTTTTCGAGCGGGACGCGGCCGGCATCGGCGGGAAGGACTTCGACGCGGACGCCGCGGCTCTCAAGCTCGCGGATGCGTGCTTCGTCGTGCGAGACAGTGAAAATGACGACGTCCTTTTGCGCGCTCGAGACGAGCTTGCAGTCGAGGGGCATGCGCAGGGCGGAGTCGAGGACGATGCGCAGGAGCGGGCGGCGGCGGCGAAGTCCGCTACGGTCGGTCATCCAGGGGTCGTCGGCGAGAACGGTGTCGACGCCGACCAGGGTGGCGTCGGCGGCCCAGCGGAGGGGCTGGACGGCGGCGCGGGCGAGTTCGCTGATGATCCAGTAGGGCGCGTGGGGCGTTTGCTGCGCGGGCGGCGGCGCGATGCGCGCGTCGAGGGTCATGGCGACCTTCATGAGGACGAAGGGGCGATGGTGCTGGATCCAGCGGGCGAAGCCTTCGTTGAGGCGGCGGGCTTCAGCCTGGCAGGGGCCAACGGTAACTTCGATGCCAGCCGCACGGAGAGCGGCAAGGCCTTGGCCGGCAACGGCGGGGTTGGGATCGATGGTGGCTGCGACTACGCGGCCGAGACCAGCTTTGATGAGCGCATCGGTGCACGGAGGAGTGCGGCCGGTGATCGAGCAGGGCTCGAGGGTGACGTAGGCGGTGCCGCCGTGGACGCGGTCGCCTGCGTGAGCCGTGGCCTCGCGGAGGGCGACGATTTCGGCATGGTCGAGAAGGTCGTACTCGTGCCAGCCCTCGCCAACGACCTGACCGGCGCGGTCGAGAATGATGCAGCCGACGGCAGGGTTGGGCGAGGTGACGCCGATGCCGCGGCGCGCAAGCTCGAGGGCGCGGCGCATCCAGTGGAGGTCGAGGTCGGAGGTTTCGTTTGAGACGTTCATCTTACGGTTCGGCGAGAGTCTTGTGTCTTTTGCTATTCAGCATTCATCAACGCAGACCAGTATACGAGTGTTCCAAAACTGCAGAAAAGGGCATGCCACCTAAGGGAATTGAGACGCCAAATGCCCGAGACAGCCAAAATCAGCGCGGATGCGGAGAGTAAAGCCCCGCAGGCATAGAATCTCATGAGTCGCGGGTCATAAAAGTCGAACCCGCCGATCAAGTGCCCGTATATCGATAGTGCGATTGCCAACAATGCGGATCCAGTGGCGAGGGCAAATCCGGCCAGCGACAAAACGGACAGGATCGTCCACTTCTTTTCGCGGCGTGCCCATCTGATCCAGCCCCAAACCATAACGAGTGGCGTCATCACAAGGAAGAAAATTGAAGCTGACTCGAAGACGAATTCAAAAACCCTCATTCCCATAGATGGCTTCTCCGTTTGCGGTTCTATTCCAGAAGAGAATCGACAAACTCTACCGGAGAGAACTCCAGCAGGTCGGACATTTTTTCGCCGACGCCGACGAAGCGGACTGGGAGCGATAGCTCGCGGGCGATGGCTACGGCGATGCCGCCCTTGGCGGTGCCGTCGAGCTTGGTAAGCAGAATTCCGGTGACGCCGGCGGATTGGGTGAACTGGCGGGCCTGCTGGAGGCCATTTTGCCCCGTCGTCGCGTCCATGACGAGGAGGACTTCGTGGGGCGCACCGGGGACGAGTCGGGCGGCGGTACGGCGCATCTTGTCGAGCTCGTCCATGAGGCCGGATTTGGTGTGCAGGCGACCGGCGGTGTCGACGTAGAGATCGTCGATGGAGCGGGATTTGGCGGCGGTGATGGCGTCAAAGAGGACGGCCGAGGGGTCGCCGCCAGGCCGAGTTTTGATCATTTCGACGCCGGAGCGCTGGGCCCAAATTTCGAGCTGCTCGATGGCGGCGGCGCGGTAGGTGTCGGCGGCGCAGAGGAGAACGGTGCGGTTTTGCGCGCGGGACCAGGCGGCGAGCTTGCCACTCGAAGTGGTTTTGCCGGTGCCGTTGACGCCGACGAGGAAGGTGACCTTGGGCGGCGACACCTGCGGTGTGGCAGCCGCCCCTTGCGGGGCACTAAGGATGGCGATCAATTGCTCCTTCAAGAGGTCGCGGAGTTCGGCACCTCCTTCGATGGCCTGATGACGGGCGCGATCGCGGAGAGCGTCGAGGATGGCTGTGGTGGTTGGCACGCCGAGGTCGCTCGAGAGAAGAGCGGTTTCGAGCTCGTCAAGGGCGGACTCGTCGACGGTGCGAGTGAGCGCGGCGAGATCGGAGATTCTGGCGGAGAAGGACTCGCGGGTACGCGAGACGGCCTGGCGCATGCGGTCGAGGAAGTTTTTTTCTGGTTTTGGACCAGGTTTTTCGGGTTCTTCGCTGCCAAAGAGGCTGGTGATCATCTTCTTCAGTCTATAGCGGCTTGCGTGGCGAATGAGCGTCGCCCGCGCGGATCCAATCCCGCGCCGTTCAGGCATGGGTTGAGGCCGTCCAGTGACTGTAGTGACACGTTTAGCGCGGAATGGGTCCGGGGAAAGGCTGAACTCCGATATTCTTGAAAAGTGGAACGTAAATCCACGAGGAGAAATGACTAAGGCTTCCCAACACCCGCTCGAAAAGATCATCGAGAGCCGGATCGCCATCATTGATGGAGCGACGGGGACGACGATCCGCAACTATGGAATGAAGGAAGCAGACATTCGCGGCGAGCGGTTCAGGGATGCGAAGAAGGACCTGCTGAACAATGGGGACTTGTTTACGCTGACGCGGCCGGAGCTGGTGGGCGACATTCATCGGCGGTTTCTGGAGGCGGGGGCGGACATTCTGGAGACGAATACGTTTGGCGCGACGAGCATCGCGCAGAGCGAGTTTTTTGTGGACGATCCGCGGGAGCGGGGAGGACGGAAGGATCCGGAGTTTTATCAGCGAGTGATTGACGACAAATTTCTCGGCGAGCTGGCGTGGGAGATCAACGAGAAGTCGGCGCGGCAGGGGCGGGAATGGGCGGATCGCGTGGGCAATGCGACGGGGCGGCAGCGGTTTGTGGCGGGAGCGATGGGGCCGCTGACGGTGTCGCTGTCGAATTCGCCGGATGCGGACGATGCGGGCTTTCGCGTGGTGACGTTCGACCAGGTGAAGTCGGCATACAAGCAGCAGGCGCGGGCGCTCGTTGCAGGTGGGGCAGATTTGCTGCTGGTGGAGACGATTTTCGACACGCTGAATGCGAAGGCGGCGCTGGTGGCGATCCGCGAGGTGTTTGACGAGGACGGGTTGGCGGCAAGCGGCCAGGAATTGCCGGTGATGATTTCGGCGGCAGTGGGCCGCGGCGGAGAGACGATGATTTCGGCGCAGACGATTGAGGCGTTCTGGACCGCGGTGCGGCATGTGAAGCCGTTCAGCGTGGGGCTGAACTGCTCGTTGGGACCGGACTTGATGGCGCCGTTTTTGCGCGAGCTTGCGGAAAAGGCGGACGTGGCGGTGTCGTGTTATCCGAACGCAGGTTTGCCGAATCCGCTGTCGGCAACGGGGTTCGATCTGGGGCCAGAGGACATGGCGCGGTACCTGAGCGAGTTTGCGCGCGAGGGACTGATCAACCTCGCAGGTGGTTGCTGCGGCAACACTCCAGACCACATCAAGGCAATTGCGAAGGCGCTGGAGGGCGTTGCGCCGCGCAAGATTCCGGCTGTGGCGGCAGCGGAGCCGTGCGGCGTTGAGAGCGCGGCATGAGCACGGGATTGACAAAGCCTGTTGAGACAAAGCCGTTGCGATTGTCGGGGTCGCAGCCATTCACGCAACAGCCCGGTGTTTTCATCCTGATTGGCGAGCGGACCAATGTGGCCGGGTCGCCGAAGTTCGCCAAGTTGATCAAAGAGGGCAAGTACGAAGAGGCCGTGAGCGTGGCGCGGCAGCAGGTGGAGAACGGGGCAAACGTACTCGACATCTGCATGGATGAGGGGATGATCGACGGCGTGGCCGCGATGACACGCTACCTGCAGTTGCTGGCCAGCGAACCCGAAGTGGCGAAGGTTCCGTTCATGATCGACTCCTCAAAGTGGGAGGTGATTGAGGCGGGGCTGAAGTGCCTGCAAGGCAAGGGCATTGTGAACTCGATTTCGCTGAAGGAAGGCGAGGCGAAGTTTCGCGAGCACGCGGCGACGGTGAGGAAATATGGCGCGGCTGCAGTGGTGATGGCCTTCGATGAGCAGGGGCAGGCTGCGGGATTCGAAGACAAGACGCGGATTTGCGAGCGGGCTTACCGGATTTTGACGCGCGAGTTATGCTTTCCGCCTGAGGACATCATTTTCGACCCAAATATCCTGACCGTGGCGACGGGGATGGAAGAGCACAACAACTACGCCATGGACTTCATCCGCGCGACGCGGTGGATCAAGGAGAACCTGCCACACGCGAAGGTGAGCGGCGGCGTGTCGAACGTGTCGTTCAGCTTCCGCGGCAACAACAAGGTGCGCGAGGCCATGCATGCGGCGTTTTTGTATCACGCGATTGCCGCGGGCATGGATATGGGCATTGTGAACGCGGGCATGCTGGAGGTTTACGAGGAGATTGAGCCGGAGCTGAAGGAGCTGGTTGAGGATGTGCTGCTGAACCGGCGGCCGGACGCGACCGAGCGGCTGGTGGAGTTCGGCGAGAAGCTGAAGGCGACGGGAGCGGCGGGCGCAGGCGACGAGGGGGACGAAAAGAAGGTTGAGGAGTGGCGCAACGGGACGGTAGAGGAGCGGCTGAGCCACGCGCTGGTGAAGGGGATTGACGCGTACGTCGAGGCGGATGCTGAAGAGGCGCGCGTGAAGCTGGGACGGCCGCTGGCGGTGATTGAAGGGCCGCTGATGGACGGCATGGGTGTGGTAGGAGATTTATTCGGCGCGGGAAAGATGTTTCTGCCGCAGGTGGTGAAGTCGGCACGGGTGATGAAGAAGGCGGTGGCTTACCTGACGCCATTCATGGAGGCGGAGAAGGCGCAGATGGCCGCGGCAGGCCAGGCGGTGAGGGTGCAGGGAAAGATTGTGCTGGCGACCGTGAAGGGCGATGTCCACGACATTGGGAAGAACATTGTGGGCGTGGTGCTGGCCTGCAACAACTACGAAGTGATCGACATGGGCGTGATGGTTCCAGCGGAGAGGATTCTGGAGCGCGCGAAAGAGGTGAGGGCGGACATTGTCGGGCTGAGCGGACTGATTACGCCATCGCTGGACGAGATGGTGCACGTGGCGCGGGAGATGGAGCGGCAGGGGATGAAACTGCCGCTGCTAATTGGCGGAGCGACGACGAGCCGCGCGCATACGGCAGTGAAGATTGCGCCGCACTACAGCGAGCCGGTGGTGCATGTGCTGGATGCGAGCCGGGCTGTGCCGGTGACGACGAGCCTGCTGAGCGAAGAAGGCAAGCCGGAATTTGTGGCGCAGTACAAGGCGGAATACGACGCGCTGCGCAAGGCGCACGCGGCGCCGCGGAGATCGGTGGTTCCGCTGGAGACGGCGCGGGCAAGGCGGACGCCGATCGAGTGGCGCGCGGAGGATTTGGCCAAACCGGCGTTTTTTGGCGTGCGCGTGCTGGAGGATTTTCCGCTCGCGACGCTGAGGGAGTTCATCGATTGGAGTCCGTTCTTCCATACGTGGGAGCTGAAGGGCGTGTATCCGCGGATTCTCGAGGACGAGAAGCAGGGCGAGCAGGCGCGGCAGATTTTTGCGGAAGGGAATGCGCTGCTGGACCGGATTGTGAAGGAGAAGCTGCTGAGGGCGCGCGGCGTGTACGGGTTTTTTGCGGCGAACGCGAATGGCGACGATGTGGAGCTGTACACGGATGAGAGCCGAGCCAAGGTGCTCACGCGGGTTCATTTCTTGCGGCAGCAATCGGATCGCGAGGGGAACGAGCCTTGCCGGTGCCTGGCGGATTTTGTTGCGCCGAAGGAGACGGGGCTGGCAGATTCCATCGGAGCGTTCGCGGTGACGAGCGGGTTTGGGTTGAAGGAGCTGTGCGACCGGTTCAGAGCAGCGCACGACGACTACAACGCGATCATGGCGGAGGCGATTGCCGACCGGCTGGCCGAGGCGTTTGCGGAGTGCCTGCACAAGCGCGTTCGTGAGGAGTGGGGCTATGGGCGCGGAGAGAAGCTGAGCAGCGATGAGCTGATCCACGAGAAGTATCGCGGGATACGGCCGGCGCCTGGGTATCCTGCGTGCCCCGATCACACGGAGAAGGGCACGCTATGGAAGCTGCTCGATGTGAAGAAGAACGCGGGCATTGAGCTGACCGAGTCGTTTGCGATGTGGCCGGGGTCGAGCGTGAGCGGGTTTTATTTTGCGCATCCGGCGAGCCGGTATTTCAGCCTGGGGAAGATCGGTCGCGACCAGGTGGAAGACTACGCGAAGCGCAAGGGAATGAGCGTGGCCGAGGTGGAACGCTGGCTGGGGCCGAACCTGAATTACGAGCCGGCGACCTAGGCGCTCTTCTTTGCAGTCCCACCAAGGCACGACGGCGCTGAAGTGCACCGTCCGCGGGGCAGTTCTTTCGAGATTCGAACTGCATTGGACGAATCAGCATTCCTTTTCGTCGCTACTCTCCCAGAACTTTTTTCGAAACCTGCGAAACTTTTGAATCCCCCGGGGGTTCGTGTGTGTAATTGGGGGTTTTCCGTTCATTGCATCTTGCGGGAGTCGATCTCGTCGAGAGGCACAGGGATTTTTTGCCTTGGAGGGCAGTGTATGAAGCGTGCAATGTTCGTAGTGTTCTCACTTCTGCTGACGCCATCGCTGTTTGCGGACGCCAGCTCGCGGCTGATCCCGGCGGGAGCGCTGGTATCCTGCACGACCGGCGACGGGAACATCTCATCGAAGACAACTGCTGTTGGCGATCCAGTGCTGTGCAAGGTGCAGTTCCGGCGCGGCGACTTCATGCTGCCTTACGGAAGCTACCTGGGCGGACAGTTCTCCGAGTACAAAGATCCGGGACACTTTGTGGGCAAAGGCTGGATGGAGCTGGATTTTGACCGGCTGTACGTGGGCGAAACGGTGGTTCCGATCAGCGCGAAGGTAGTGGATGTGCCAGGGTACAAGATTGATGCGCAAGGGCGAATCCTGGGCAAGGGCCACGCCGTACGCGACACGGTGCTGTGGATGATTCCCGTTTTGTGGCCGATCGACCTGATCAACCTGCCGCGGCGCGGACCAAGACCGACGCTGAAGTCGGAGACATCGCTGACGCTGCGGATGATGGACGACATTCAGGTTCCGGTGGTGCCGGAGCCGCAGCGCGATCCGTATGGGCTGTACCAGCGCGGGCCGAATTCGTATGCGCCGCAGCCAGCGCCGCCAACGCAGGCGCCGGATGAGGGACCGCAGCAGTCGTATGCGCCCGAGCAGCCCGTGCCGTATGAGCAGCCTGGACCTCCGGCGATGGCTTATGCGCCGCCTGTGGCGTATCCCGCGCCTGTGCCGTACGCGCCGCCGGTGGTTGTAGCGCCGTATCCGAGCGTGATGCCTTATGTGGGAGTTGCGATCGGGCCGCGCGTTGGAATTTATGGGTACGGGCCGAGGGGGTATGTTAGAGGGCCGGTGATGCGCGGGTACGGATATGCGCCGCGGGCTTATGCGCCGGCTGCGCGGGGTTACGGGTATGGATATACCGGGCGCGGACATGTTGGCGGAGGCTACGCGGCACGGGGACCGATGATGGCTGCGCGCGGCGGAGGCGGATTCGCTGTCAGAGGCGGAAGAGCGCGGTAAACGAAAAGGGAGAGCAAGAATCCCCAGAACATTGCGGCCGGAGCGGGACTCAAGAGAATTGCAGCCACGCTTCGGCCATTTGATTTTATGGAAACTGCGGTGATGCGGGAACCAAGTTTGCAACGAGGCCGCCAGGAGTTCAACCTGCGGCCGTATGAGCCGCTGCGGCCGGAGATTCTGGAGCTGGGACGCGCATCGATCGACCGCGAGCATCGTACGCCAGAGGTACTGATGTTGTTGTGGAGGGGGATCGCGCAGTATGCTACCGACATGGGGCTTCGTACTTTGCTCGGTTGCTCTTCTTTAAATTCCAATGACCCGGCGGAGGGCTGGCAGATGTATCGCCAGCCAGAGAATTTCAGGGTTCCCGCGGAGTTTGAGTCCAAGCCGACTGCAGCGTATGCGTGCCCCCCAGGAAGCTACGATCTGGCTCAGCAGAGCATGGACGCACAGCCGTCGCCCTGCTGGACCGATCCATCGGCTGATCGATCTGGGCCGGAAGATTCCGCTCCGGCGCCAGCTCAAATGGCGGTGAAGGTTCCCAAGCTGTTGAAGACGAATCTTGCAATTGGCGCGCGCATTGCAGCGCCGCCGGCGAGGGACCGCGAGTTTCGCACCATCGATTTTCTGACGCTCCTGGACTTGAATCTGCTTTCTTCCGCGGCTCGCCAGCGCTTTCTGGCGCCACTGACGACGTGATGTTGCAGCGTGTCCGGCGCGCTGTGGCGCTGGCGTTCGCTCTTGTAATGTGCGTTGTTCGCTATTGGCTGGCGCGCCTGCACGGGCCGATGACGCTGGAGCGGCGCGCGTTGTGGCTGCAGGGGGCGGCGCGGGCAATTCTGAAAGTACTAGACATCGGATCGCAGGTGGAGGGCCAGCCACCGACGTGCGGGCTGGTGGTGTCAAACCACTTGAGCTATCTCGACATCATCATTATCAGTGCGACGATGCCGTGTTTTTTTGTGGCCAAGACGGAGATCGATGGCTGGCCGTTTTTCGGCAGGGCGGCGCGGTCGGGGGGGACGATTTTTCTCGATCGTTCGAGCCTGGCCAGCGCGATGACGGTTGCGGAACAGATGACTGAGCGGCTGCAACTGCCGATTCCCATACTGCTGTTTCCCGAGGGCACGAGCACGGACGGTGCGCAGGTGCTCAGGTTCCATTCGCGGCTGATCGATCCTGCGACTACGGCGGGCGCGCCAATCACGGCAGCGGCAATCCGCTACGTGATCGAGGGCGACGTGGAGGAGCGCGAGCTGTGCTGGTACGGCGATGAGGAATTCATGACGCATATGTGGAAGGTGCTGGGCGTGAAGGGGTTCTCGGCACAACTGAGATTTGGCGAGCCACGGATTTATCCGCACCGGCGCGTGGCGGCTGACCGGACGCACGCGGAGATCACGGCATGGCGCGAGGCCAACGCGCTGGAGACCGAGAGCGCGATGGCGGCGCAGTAGTTGGCGCTCTGAGCCCTAGACATGGTGCCCGAGTGCGGTTCCTCCGGGCCCATTTCCAGTTAAATCAAGTGATGATTGCGGGATGCGCGTGGACGCGGCGACCCAGCGAATGGCGCCGGGAGCGAGCGAGAGGGCAGCTAACGCGGCTGTGCGGCCGGCGCACGTCACGGCTGCGCGCGAGAGCCAGGTGGCGAGGGCCATGGAGCGTGTGAGCTGGCCGCGTAGGGTGCGGCTGTAGTCCGCGGCGCTTCGACCGGCGAGAAACATCTGCGCGGCGAGAGCGGCCGAGTGGAGGGCGATGGAGATGCCGTCGCCAGTGAAGGAAGGGATGACAGCGGCCTGATCGCCAACGCACCAGAGACCGCGAGATTCACGAACAAGATAGCCGTATGGAATTGGCGAGATGGCCAACGGACGCGGCCAGAGCGCCGTTGCGCCGTCGAGAAGCCGGCGAAGATGGCTGTTGCTGCGGAGGATGGAGGCGAGGAGCTGGGGCCAGCCGCCTGAAGAGCGCAGGGTGGAGCGGCGAACGACGAGGCAAAGGTTGGCGACGCCATCTTCGATCAGCGAAAGGCCGCCATAGCCGCCGGGAAACAGGTAGAGGTCCATACAGTCACGCAGGGCGTGAATTTGTGAAGGCGCCAATTGCCAATGCAGCTTGAAGCCGACGAGGCCGGATTGCTTTGCGGGAGAGCGGGTGAAGCCGCGGAGGTCGTGCTTGCCGGTGGCGAGGAAGACGGCGAATGGGCGCACTGAATCGCCATTGCTAAGCGACGCGAGCCAGTCATCGCCGATGGGAGTGAGTGATTCGACGGCGATGCCGCGAATCACCTGGCAGCCTTCTTCTTCGGCGCGGGCGAGGAGGGCTTCGTCGAGGACGCGGCGCGAGAGTGAGAGCGCATGAAATGGAAGAGAGGCGGAGATGACCTTGCTGCCGGCAGAGAGGCGAAGAGTGCGGATGGATGTGGCACCCAGATCCTGTGGTACGACGCCGGCCAAATGGAGATAGTCGACAGCCTCGCGGCTGAGGAACTCGCCGCAGACCTTGTGATGCGGCTCGGATTCCTTTTCGAGGAGCACGACGCTGCGGCCGGCGGCAGCGAGGCGGAGAGCAACCAGGGAGCCGGCGGGACCGCCGCCAATGACGAGGTGATCGACATGGAGGGTGGAGGCGCTACGAGCCGGGGCGCTGCGATTCTGGACACTCACGGCGTTTTTCTCCGGCTGACGCAAAGGCGCGCCGGCCAGGATCGCTGGATGGAGACGGCACGGAGATCGAGGCTCGCGGCTGCGCACATACGTTGCCAATCCTCAGGAACAAAGGAGCGGGCGATGGAAACTGGGCCATCGTGCTGCACGAATGGATGAAGGCGGGCGAGTTTGGTAAAGACGCGAAGGAGATGGAAAGGAATCGTTGCGCGGGAGAGATCATTAATGAACCAGCCGAGTTCGGCGTGGATCTCCGTCCATTGCAGGAAGCGAATCACGTCAGGCTCGGTGAGGTGGTGGGTAAAGAGAGAACTGAGGACGAGGTGAATCGACTTTTCGGGCTGGAAGGCAAAGACTTCGGCCGCGATCCAGTGAATGGCGCTTGCCGATGGACTGGCATCGGCGGCAATGGCGACGGCGTCAGGGTTGCGGTCGAGGCCGGTGAGCTCGACGGCAACACCGCGTGCGCCAGCCCAGCGCTCGATGCGGCGGAGGGTGTCGCCGTATCCGCAGCCGACGTCTACGATGTGAAGCGGTTGGACGGCGGGGGTTGTGGAGATGGAATCGAGCCAACGCAGCAGCGGGCGGTAAGCGAGAAACCAGCGATTGAGGCGGGCAAGATCGCGGAGACATGCACGGAGCTGGTCGCGGGAGCAGGGCCCGTCCATGAATTCGGTGAGCTCAGCGCGATGACGGAAATCGATCGCGTCAGACGGCATGGAACATCATGGTTTCTGCGGTGACTCCCGGGCCGAAGGACATGGCGCAGCCGAGTTGGCCGGGGCGAGCGCGCTGCATCAGGTTGTGCAAGACGAACATGACGGACGCGGAGGACATGTTGCCGAAGTTAAGGAGAATGTTGCGCGAGTCGGCGAGCGATTCGGCAGAGAGTTCCAGGCCCTGTTCGACGGCGTCGAGGATGGTGCGGCCGCCGGGATGAACGGCCCAGAGATCGACGGAGGAGAATTCATGCCCTCGAGTGATTCGGGTGCCCGCTTCAGCAAGCCCCTGGCGCAACTGGCCTGGGACCTGGCCGGAGAGATGCATGTCGAATCCCTGTTCGCCGATGCGCCAGGTGATGAGGTGATCGGTGCCAGCGAGATTGACAGCGAGAAAGCTGTCGAGCGCGAGGCCGATGGCCTCGGCGGTGACGAGATAGGCAGCGCAGCCATCGGCGAAAACTGTGAAGGCGAGCAATTGTTCGAGATCCCGGGTCTCCTGCATGTGCAGGGAGCAGAGCTCGAGCGAGAGGAGCAGGACTTTGGCGTCGGGTTCGGAGCGAACAATGTGACGAGCAGCCTTAAGCGCATTGATGGCGGCATAGCAGCCCATGAAACCGATGAAGGTGCGCTCGACCGAGGGATTGAGGTGAAGAAGCTCGACGACTTCGTAGTCGAGACCCGGCGCGTAGAGACCAGTGCAGCAGGTGATGATGACGTGAGTAATTCCCTGGCGTTCGGCGTCGGTGAGCGCGAGCTTCAAGAGGGCGCAACGCGCGAGTTGAGGAGCAAATTGCCGAAAGGCCTCCATGCGCCGCGCTGTGGAGGGGAAGTGACCACGCACGAAAAGCGCGTCTGCGTCCTGCAGCACGCCGTTCTCGGTAACCATGGGCTTGAGGAAGGAGTAGCGGTGCTCGATAGCGGCGAGACGAACCATGCGGCGATAGAGATTGCGGCGCGTGCCTTCGGGGAGGAGGCTTTCAGCGAAGGGAATGAATGCGCCGTGCATGTCGTGCGGCGGGACCGCCGTGGCGATGCGATTGAGATAGGCAGTCGTCATGGCGCCCCTCCGGACGTTGTGGTTTACGAGCCTCTCTGGACAGCATAACGCGCAGAGTGGTGCAGGATTACAACCCGAGTGTCATCGAATTGCGATTCAAATATTGGACGTTGCGAATCAGAATTCGGATTCAAGCCGCGGGAGAGGGAGGCGCGGCCGTAGAACCGCGGACGACGAGATTCGTCGAGACCAGGAATTCGCGCTGCAATCGGGCACTGTCGACGCCTTCAATTTGAGCGTGGAGAGCATTGAAGGCGGCGCGGGCGAGATCGATTCGCGAGAGGCGGATGGTGGTGAGCGGAGGCAGCGTGTACTCCGCGAAGGCGATGTCGTCGAGGCCGATGACCGAGAGATCCTGCGGTACATGGAGGCCTTCCATATAGGCGGCGCGGAGAACGCCGATGGCGGTCATGTCATTGGAGCAGACGATGGCGGTGGGACGACTGGCGAGCTTGCTCAACTGCTCAAAGCCGGCGACGCCTCCCTTGAGGGAGTGGTCGCATTCGATGACCCACTTCTTTTGCGGCGGCAGCCCGGCGGCCTGAATGGCGGCGCGGAAGTCGTTCTCGCGCGTGATGGCGGAGTGCAGGCTGTGCGGGCCGGAGAGAAAGGCGATGGAGCGGTGGCCGAGCGACGCGAGATGGCGAATGGCCTGATGGATGCCGGTGGAGTAGTCGAGGAGAATGGTGCTGGCTTTTGGATCGTCGAGTTTGAACTCGGCAAGGACAATGGGCACGCCGCGGTGCGTAAGCTGATCGAGCACAGGCTCTTCTTCACCAAAGGTCATGACGGCGACACCGTCGACCTTGCGCTCCAACATGCGGCGGGCACATGCGGCCAGCACCGCAGGGTCACTGTTGGTGGAGCTGACGAGAATCTCGTAGCCGCGGGCGACCGCAATCTCTTCAAAGCTCTGGATCAGCTCAGGAAAGAAGGGATTGGTGATGTTCTCGACGATGATGCCGAGGAGGCGGCTGCGGCCGGAGACGAGGGTGCGGGCGTGGGTGTTGGGCAGGTAGTTAAGTTGCTTTATAGCCTGCCAGACACGTTTGCTCAAGCGTTCGCTTACCAGAGAAGAGCCGTTCATGGTTCTGGAGACCGTGGCGATGGAGACTTTGGCAACGGCTGCAACAGCGCGAATGTCGGGGAGTTTAGCTGCGGTCCTGCGTTTAGGTTTTCGAGGCACGAACCAATCCTAATGCAGCAAGACGGAGCGCAAAAAAAATGATTTGGTTTTTTCTCTGTGGATTTGGAGCGCGGGAAGGGAACGGAGTCAGGCGCTTTCGGAGATGAGCAGGCGCAGGTCGCGCAAGTTTTGGCCGGTGGGCCCGGTGGCGACTGAGTCGCCGATGGCGGTGAAGAGCGGACAGGCATTAAATTCGGCAAGGGACTGCTCGGGATCGAAGCCAAAGGCGCGGGCACGAGCGACAGTGGAGGGATCGGCGATGGCTCCGGCCGCTCGCGTATTCCCATCGATGCCATCGGAGCCGGCACTTAGGACGGCGAGGTGTTCGCCAGGATGGTTGGCGAGTTCGAGGGCGCAGGCCAGGGCGAATTGCTGATTGCGCCCGCCCGCGCCAGGCGTGCGCGTGAGGGTGACAGTGACTTCGCCAACAGAGATGAGGCAAAAGCGTTTGTGCTGGACGCGGAATGTGTGGAAGCGCTCCAGCAGATAACGGGCTGCATCGGCGTAATCCCAGTCGTCACAACTGTTGTCGACCACGACGTGATAGCCGTGTTGCCGGGCCAGTGCGCGCGCGTTCTCAACCAGGTCGTGGCTGGAGAGCAGAATTTCGAAGACGGAATCGCGAAAAGCTGCATCTTCGCCGCTCATGCTGGCGGCCGAGGTGATGCGGCGCGGCCGCGCGGCGTCGGTCCACGGGAGCTTGGGCAGGAACGACGTGCGCCAGCTCTTGTTTCCGGGTGACTCGGGCAGATCCTCCCGCTCAAAGAAGGCGCGGATGGAGGGCGGCAGCTTGGGGGCGAGGTCGTATTTGGCAAGAAGCTCGCGAACTTCTGCCACGGTGGAGTGATCCGGCGTAGTGGGACCGGAGGAAAGCGCATCAAGCGTGCGCAGCGGGACGTCGGGGAGGAGCAGGCTGACCTTGACGGCCTCTGGCGCGGCCATGGCGAGACGACCACCCTTGACCGCGGAAAAATGCTTGCGCAGGGTGTTGATCTCGTTGATGGGAGCTCCCGAAGCAAGCAGCAACTGGTGAAAGCCGGCCGTCTCTTCGAGGGTGATGTGCGAGTCGAGAGGCAGATCGAAGATGGCAGAGCCGCCACCGGAGATGAGGAAGAAAACAAGGGTGTCTTTTCGCGCTTTGCGCAGGAGGGCGAGCGCGGCACGCGCAGCAGCGAAGGAGTCTTCGTTGGGAAGAGGATGGCCGCCTTCGAAGTAGCGGAAGCGCCAGTTGCGAGCCGTAGGCATCTGGTTGGTGCAGCAGATGCCGCGCAGGCCTTTGCGGCGCTTCATGCGCTCAAGCAGGACCTGGAGCATGGGGCCGGCAGCCTTGCCAATGGCAATGACGAAGATGCGCTTGAAGGCGGAGAGATCGATGGCGGCAGGACCGCTGCCGTCGGGCATGAGGCGGATCAGCGTGTGTCCTTCGAAGCGCAGGCGGCGGTCGAATGCGGAAGCGATGTTACAGGCCTTGAGAGCGCCGGTAAAGATTTCCGTGGCTGTGGAATGCATCGCTTCGAGAGCAGGGTCGCTGGCCGGAGTCATGGCAGCAGCTCCTTGCGCCCAAGCGTCACGCGGGCGAGATGTGTCTCAAAACATGTAGTTACGAAGGCGGAAATCATTCCGCTCTTGATTTTACGCTGAAATGGGTGGCATCACCGTTGGCTACGGTATTCTGGCAGCATCATGAACGAGCCTTCGAAATTGCTTCCTTTTGACCCGATTGGGCTGACGCGCCGGTTATGCGAGATCGAATCGACGAGCTACCACGAGGGCGCGGTGGGCGATTTTCTGGCGGAGTTTCTTGAGGGGTGCGGGTGGGAAGTAGAGAAGACGGCTGTGGCGCAGCCGGTGGAGAGCGCGACGGCCGGGCCGCGCTGGAACGTGTATGGGGGACCGGCGGGACAAACGCCGGACCTGGTTTTTTCGACGCACATGGACACCGTGCCGCCGTACATTCCGTTCAGCGAGGACGCGGAGTGGATGTATGGGCGCGGGGTGTCGGACGCGAAGGGAATACTTGCGGCGCAGGTTGCGGCGGCGGAAGTGCTGCGGACAGAGGGTTTCCGGATTGGTTTGTTGTTTGTATCAGGCGAAGAGCGCGACTCGGCGGGCGCGAAGGCGGCGAACCTGAAGCCGAAGGGCAGCCGCTATCTGATCAATGGCGAACCAACGGATAATCGCGTGGCGCTGGCGTCGAAGGGGGCGCTACGCGTGGTGTTTCACGCGACAGGCAAGATGGCGCACTCGGCGTATCCCGAGCTGGGCGAGAGCGCGGTGCACAAGCTGGTGCAGGTGTTGGGAAAGCTGCTGGAGCTGAAACTGCCGGTGACGGAGGATGTGGGGCCGAGCACGCTGAACATAGGACAGATTCACGGCGGGCACGCACCGAACGTCATCGCGGACAAGGCCGAGGCGCAGGTGCTGGTGCGGCTGGTGGGCGACTCGGCGCCGGTGAAGGCCGCATTGCTGGAGGCGGCGAAGGGACTGGCGGAGGTGGACTTCACGCTGGAGATTCCTTTTGCGCGCTTGCGTGCGCCTGCGGGTTTGCCTACGATGGTGGCGAAGTTTACGACGGACATTCCGCAACTCAGCAACTGGGGCGAGCCGGTACTGCTGGGGCCCGGCAGCATTCATGTGGCGCACACTCCATTTGAGAAGCTGGCGAAGAAGGAGCTATTGGAGGCGGTGGAACTGTATGTCAAGGTGGCGAAGCAGCTGCTTGCGTAGCAGAGTTTCGCTGATCGCCGGGTGCAATTACTGAGCGGCCGGAGGGCTGGCGGGTTGTTGCGCGGCTGGCGCGTTGGCAGGCGGCTGCTTTGTGAACTCGAAGGTGCAGGTGCGGCCTACGATGCCTAGACCCTGGCCTTTGGTTCCCGTTCCCGTCGTTTCCTGAAATTGAGCTTTGACGTCGTAGCCATAGTTCTCGCCTTGGTGAGCAAAGACTCCACGTGCATACTCCCGAGAGGCGACGATGCCGTTGGCGGTGAGCTTGGCGCTGCCGTCGGCAGCGATGGGGCCTTCGATGACGAAGTAGCCAGGCTGGCCCGCCGTGCCCCGTTCTCCGTGAACGCTGCCGTTCTGGATGACGCTGACAAACTGCCAGGTGTAGCCTTCAGTGTTTCCTTTGGGTGGGCAGATGAGCTTGGTGAGCCAGTTTCCGGCGAAGCGCTCGCTGCCAAACGAAGCCGCCGGTAAGAAGATGAGTGCGATGACTACAAGGAGCCGGATCGTGCGCATGACCTTCCCATCCTACGGCTGGAAAGTCTAGCACTCGCGGCGGAGGACCGGCGGTGACAAGTGGGATGAGGCTCGTTGGACAGGGCTGGCTGGACGGGGCTCGTTATTGATAGTTGCCGATGAGGACGAAGGGCGCCCAGTAATACGGATGGGCATAGCCGAGGCCTGCGTTGGGAGTGCCGGCTGGTTCGACGGTCTCGAAGCCGCGGCCGGTTCCTGCGCCGGGCACGGCTCCGCCGCCGTGAAGGAAGGCGAGTTGAGCCTGGCGAAGCGCTTCGGCTTTGCCATCGGCCGGATTTTTGACCCAGCGATCATAGAAGTCGCTCATGATGTGGCTCGTGCTCAGGTCATTTACGTCCCAGAGCGTTGCCAGCACGGCTTCGGCGTCTTTCTGCTGAGCGACCATGCCGAGCGAGTCCATTTCGAGACCGTTCCGCGATTTGTAGTCTTTTGCGGTACTGCAGGCCGAGAGGGTGAGCAGACGCGTGCCGTGAAAAGCGACCGACGAGCTTTCCATCGCCGAGAGATTCCACTCGAATCCGCTGGAGTCGCCGGTGTTGTCGCCGCCCATCATGAGAAATGGCTCGTCGCCACTGCCGGCGATAAGGACAAAGTGGCTTGCGATGTGGACGACGGAAAAGTTGTTGCCGGCGCCAAGCGCCGACTTCAGGGCGGCAAGAGTGAACTGCTCGTCGGGCAAGAGTTTGCCCTGCATGGGGCCGTGCGATGCGGGATCGGAGGGATCGTGGACCACCGAGTCGAGTTCGGGAATCACGCCGGGAAGGGCAGGGAGGCCTTTGTAGCTCTTCGACAGGCCCATTGCGAGCGCGCTGGGCGGGGTTCCGCTTTGAAGCGGAGAATCGGTCATGTGGCCGTAGCTCTCAGGGGTGAAGAGCACGTTGTGGAAGCGCTCGACCATGTAATGGTTGCCGTCGTAGAGCGCGCCGATGGGAACGTAGCGCAAAGCATCGTCGAGCGACCAGAGGAGAGTGGGGACGCTGCCTTTTGGGCTACCTTTCGGACTGGGAGTCGATTCGAGGGACTTGAGCGGGCCTTCAATCGGCGCAGCGACCATGGAGTAGAGCTGATGCAACTGCGGGCGAGGATCAGATGAGGGCGAGCCGACTGCTTTGAGCGCTTCAAGTGCCTTGGCGCGGACGTCGGCCGAGGAAGCGGGCAGAACGACCACTTTGCGCGAGTTCGCGGTCACCACTATGGCGTAGGCGTGATCGTCGCCGAGGAGCAGGCGAATGCCCATGACACGCGGGCCGAGTTTCGAAAGCGAATCCTGAAGAAAGCTCTTTGTGATGTCCGCGGAAGCCTGGCCGGGTGCGGATTGTGCGTCGAGCTCGGGAAAGATTTTGCTGGTGAGGGTGGACTGGATTTCGTTACCTTCCTGTTGAATGGTTGCGCCGAGCGACTTGAGCTGGGCGTCTTCGTCCAGTGAGCGCGACGTCTTGGCCTCGAGCTGGCCGTAGGAGAGGCTCGATTCCTCGATGACGCGCGCTTTTTTCTCGAGGTCGGGTAGTGCGTTCTCGGCATCCTGTTGCGCGGGCGAGAGCTTGAGAGGTTCGATGGCGGCTGCGGAGCCGGGAGTCGCGCCGGCGACGAGGTCTTGCAACTCCTGCTCTTTGAGGAGATCGAGAATCTGCTCGGCCTGGCCCGTGCGGCCGGCCTCGACGAGCAGCTCGGCCAGCATGCGGTAGGCGCCGGAACGCGATTGCGCAAACCCGGCCTGAATCTCCTTTTCCATGCCGGTGATGTTTTTGCGGATCTGCTCGTAGGAGTTGACCGCTTCGAGGCCGAAGAAGATAGCTTCTTCAGGATGATTCTGCTTGCGGAAGCCGAGCATCAAGGAGTTTTCAATGTTGCCTTCGATTTGGGGATCGCCGGTCGTTTTGGCAAGGCCGAGTGCAGCGATGGCGCTGGTGAAGGAGAGGTCGGGCCGCTTCATCAGCGAATAGGCCCATGCGATGGTCATCAGATCCTGCGCTTCATCGCGCTGGTCCTTCACTTCTCTCCATATGGCGAGCGCCTGGAGTTCGAGGTCGAATGCCTGCTGCGCTTCGTTCATGTCGGAATGATCGCGGCCCAGGTTATTGAGGGTCATGGCTTCGCCGCGGCGGCTGCCGGTCTGGCGGAAGATGGGCAGGGCCTGGGTTTGGAAGTCGAGGGCCTTGGCGGGCTGGCCGACATCGGCGTAAGCGCGGCCGATGTCACTCAGCGCAAGCGCCTCGCCGCTCGGGTTGCCCACCTCACGCCAGATCGGCAGCGCCTGGTTGTAGTAATCAAGCGCCGTCTGGTGCTCGCCGAGATCGTTATAGAGGCGGCCGATGTTGTTCAGCGTGAGCGCCTCGCCTTGACGGTTGCCCAGTTCGCGCCAGAACGCAATGGCCTGGTTGTAGACGTCGAGAGCTTTTTGTTTCTGGCCAAGGGCGGCATAGGCCGGACCCGTGTCGTTGAGCACCAGAGCTTCGCCGTTGCGTTCGCCCAGGTTGCGGAAGAGGAGAAGCGACTGATTGAAGGATTCGAGAGCCTGCTTGCCATCGCCCATGTCGGACCAGGCTCGGCCCAGGTTGTCGAGCGTGCTGGCTTCACCATTGATGCCAGCCGTCGCGAGGAAGCTCGAAGCGGACGCGGTCTTTGCGGGGGCAGGGCCGGGTGGTGCGTTCTCGGCGGAGGGCGCGGCAGGTGAGGCATCGACTTCGTGCCAGATAGCGAGGGACTGGTTTAGATATTTCAGCGCGGCGTCGTGTTGGCCGAGATTGTTATAGACTTTGCCGATGTTATTGAGCGTCTCGGCTTCCCCCGCGCGCGACGGGAGCGCGCGCCAGAACGGCAACGCTTGATTGAGCAAGTCGAGAGCCTTGTCTTCCTGACCAAGATCGGTGTAGACGCGACCCATGATGTTCAAGGTTGTGGCCTGGCCGAGCAGGCTCGAATACTTTTGCTCGATGGGCAGCGCCTGGTTCAGGTATTCAAGCGCTTTTTCGAGTTGGCCTGCGCTGTAGTAGAGAGCCCCGAGAATGTTGAGATCCGAGACCTGCTGGTGAATGTTTTTGCTGGAGCGCGCCTGAGCCAGACTCTGCTCGTGTTGTGCGATCTGGGTGGCCAATGCGCCGGGCTGCGCAAACGCTGATGCAACTGTGAAAATCGCCGCAAGGCAAACGGCGCCGGTGCGAAGCCGATCAATACTCGGTGGGCCGGTTGGTTTCATGGCCTGCTTTGGCATCAGGGGTGAGTGCTCGCCGCAGTGGCGGCAGGAGTGCGGAGGGCAAAGTCCGCGTCCGCGGAGCTGCGGTTCATGACGGGATGCTGATGCATACCCTGCGACGAGACGCTTTGCGAGACCTGTTGCGCGACCGAAGCATAGACCTGGCTCAGGGGCGTCTGGCCTTTGCCAGTCTTGAGAACCTGAAGCAGGTAGTAAGTGAAGTAGCCGTGGTGGAGCTGGCTGCTTTCGAGCGACTCCTCATTGACCTCGCTGGCGGCCATCACGATGCGACCCGTTCCGCCGGTCATGTGCGCCAGCATTGCGCCAGAGGGCGCTGTGTTGGCGAGCGCAGCGGGGGGTTGCGTTCCGTTATCGCCGGCGGCGCCACCACTGTAGCACGTGTCGAGAAAGACGGCGGTGCGGAGGGCTTTCATGCGAGTAGAGACGGCATTGGCAAGCTCGACCATGGGATACGCCGTGGCGTAAAGCGCATCCTCGTCGAGTTTTCCGCCGGAGTAAACTTCGGTGTCGTAGGTGATGAGGTAGTTTGCGCCGCCCGCGGTGTCAGTGGTTCGCGGCGTGCCGTGTGTGGCGACGTAAATCACGACGAGATCATTAGGCTCGGCGTGGCGCGCAATCCAGTTGAGCTGTTCCTTGATGTTCTTTGTGGTGGCCTGATCATCGGTGAGGACGTGAACGTTGTCCGCGGGAAAACCGCCGATGGAGGGGTCTTTGAGCGCGGTGGCAAAGGCAGTGGCATCGGCGCCGGTGTAGTTGAGCTGAGGAATCGTCGTATCAGTAAAGTGACCGATGCCGATGACGAGCGCCCACTTCTGCTGCACGGGACCGGGCTTCACGGGCGGGGCGGCCGGAACCGGAGTTTCGACGCCCTCTGCTTCGATGCCGCGCGAGGCCGGAGTGGAAAGGACGAGCGGATTCAGATTCTGATCGAGCGCATCAGAGCCGTTGAAGCGCGCCTTGTCCATGGCATAGTTGGCAAGAGAATCGTGGCCAAGACGTTTTTCGACAAGACTGCGGTAGTACCAAGCGTCGCCCAGTTCAGGACATTCAGCGACGGCGGACTTGAGCAGTTGCAGCGCGTCTTCAAATGCATCGTTGCCGCTTTGCGGCGTAATGCGTTCCAGCGCCTGAACGATGAGGTCCTGTCCTGCGCCGCAGCGAATTCCCTGAGCGCGCGCGCGGGGAGATGCGACGAGCGTTGCGGCCAGCAACGACAGGATGGCAAGTTCGGATCGAGTGCGAGAATTCATTTTTCGGCTACGTGCCCTGTGTTTGACCCCGGACTCTTCGTGGATCGAGCCTTCATTGCCGCCAGGACGCGGGCGCTGACGCCGCCACTGGTGAGAGCCTGCTGGCCCGCGGGGCTGAGGTCGAAGTCGATGGCGTTTGCTCCATGGATGGCCTGGATGATGGTTTCCTCATCCATGCCGGATTTGACCATGGCGATGATTTGCGTGTTGTTCAGCCCCTTGTGCACAACTGCAGGCGGCTTCTTTGCTGCCTGGACCTTCATCTCGGCGAGGAGGTGGACGCTGACACCGCCCGTGGCGAGGGCTTTCTGACCGGCCGGCGTGAGATCGAAGTTGACCGCACTGGCGCCGCGAATGGCCTGAATGATGGTGGCGTCGTCCATGCCGGACTTGATCATGGTGATGACCTGAGCATTGGTCAAGCCCTGAGCCTTGGAATTCTCGGCGTCGACAGCCGCGGACTTGGCTTTCTCCGCGTCACGCTGTTTTTCCAGATCAAGTTCTTTGTAGTGCGCGATCGCGGTCTCGATGCGCTTCTGCGGTTCGACGAAATACTTCTCGGTGGGCTTGGCATCAATCGCTTTGCCATAGTTGATGGCAGCCTGGTCGAGGTATTTCATGGCCGCCTTCTCATCGTCGGCTTCATAGGCAAGCGCCTCGTAGGCCACGCCAATGTTGTAGAGCCGGTAAGCGTCTTCGTCGGGTTTGGGAAACGGCGGCGCAGTTTCATAGGTCTCCAGAGCGCGTTCCCAGAGTCCCGTCTCGGCGTCCTTGTCACCTTCCTCAAGTGGGCCGTCTTTGCGCGCGAGGAGGACATCAATCGATTCATCGGAGTTGACGACATGCTCGGCAATCTGCTGCACGGCGTCGATAATCAAGCGCGATCTCAACTCAGCGGGCGTGGGAGGGCCATCCTCGCTCTTCTGCCCGCCCTTCGCATGCGAAAGGCTGCCCGCCACCTGACCGAACACGCCGTGCGCGGTTGAGTTCCCCGCGCTGTCGAACTCCCGGTCGTAAGTGGATTCAACGTTGTCGGAGATAAGGGTATGGCCGTTCGCATCTTTGGTCTGGAAGGAAACGTTGAGTTTCCCGGTGATGCGTTCAACGATGCCTGCCTTGGCGATCGAAGCGATCTGGGACCCGCCAAGGGCCGCGGCCGGCGCCAGCTTATTGGTGTATTCGGGGTCGGGGTGCGAGTATTCGGTGATCTCGCAAATGATTTCCGCGGCGGGATTGTCGTCTTCGCGAAGGTTGGGATCGTCCTTGAGCAGCTCGGTTTCAAGCAGGGCCTGGAAATCGTAGGGAAGAGCGCCATCTTCTTCGGCGTCGGAGGAGTTGATGACGACCTTGATGGTGTCTCCCGGCAGATGCACCACGGCGGGCAATTTGCGGTGGAGCGTGACTTTTTCCTTGTTGGCGCCAAAACCTTGCGCGCTGGCGGGCGCCGTTGTGAGCATCCCGATGCCGCAGGAAAATAGTAGAACGATTTTTGCCGAACGGCTCATCTTGACCCCCGTCGATTAACCGTTTTTACAGCGCTACCGGCCCCGAACCGGCAGCGCATTGCACAATCAGCATACCCGCAGATGCAGGCTGCCGTCTTCACCTTTTGATGCCCTCAGCTTCTGGTCTTCGATGTGCTCCTCAACCCGATTCATGAAATCAACCCATGACGAAATAAAGCTCAAAATGGAGTTTAATTTGGCGCAGCACTGGGAGCACTGTGAACAGTCATCAGTCCAATGCCCCAATTCGTGGGAACCTCGCCGGAAAATCCGCGCGTTCCTCCACTGGTTTGGTTCAAAAGTTTTTCCAAGGGCGACGCGACTCCGCGCGTGCCGCGCGAGGCGACGCCTTCAAAGTTCAGCACGTATGGGTCGGCGAGCGGCTGCTCGGTGCTCAACATGATGAGCGTATCCACGCCATAAGGCGGACCAATGCGCAGGACAGGCGCGCCGGGCAGAACGAACTGGCGACCATTTTCGGAATCGTTGGGAAACTGATTCTCAGAGTAGTCGCGCGGGTAAAGAACGGTGCCCTGACCGTGGCAATCGATGTCGAGCACATAGACCCAGCGGTGGTCGATGATGCGGTCTTGGGAGGCGAGGGCCATCTTGAGCTGATCGCCCTGGTGCGTGGTCTGATTGGCCGGAAGCGGTGAGGTGGCGTTGGAGGGAAGCAGGGCCAGTGAATAATATTCGTCGCTGGACGCGTCCGCGGGGCTGTTGGCCAGTTCGAGCCAGCCGTGGACCTTGGCAAGCAACGATGAGTAGTGGTTCAGCTTGTCACCAGCGGCATCGATGGCGGAAGCACTGGCGACCGGCACCCAGTCGGTGCGCACGGGGTACTGCGAGGTGGCCGAGCAGCCGGGGCTGTGCGGGGCCGCGTTGGGCGAGGGCGGTCCAGCCGCCAGCTCGCTCTTGTGATACCACGCGTAAGCGGGACCATTGGCGGTGACGACACCGGTGAGCGCGTAGTGGGCGACAGACATACTGCTTGCGGCTTGAACAGCGCTGTCGCTGCTTGCGGGCTTGACCTTGGCGGCCAGCTCCTGCGAAGGCGGAAGATTGACCCAGAGCTTAGCGCCGGGGGGAAGGTTCTTCTTGACTGCATCGGCAGTGAGTGGCGCGCCGAGGTTGATCGAAGTGGCCGAGCCGGCCTGCTGCAGCGTCCAATTCGCGCCGTCCCAACTGAGGACGTGGGTCCACTGCTGCTCGGCAGGATCGGAGACCAAGGCAGCTTCGGAGGCCTGCACCTGCGCGGCGGCCGCGTCGATCTGGTCCTCTGTGAGATTGGAAGGCCAAAGCCAGACAAGCAATGGCGGGTTATCGGCGGGGATCCATTTGCTCAGCTCGAAAAGGTCTCCGGGAGCAACCTTCGCTCCCGCTGGGCTCACGATTTCAGCCGAGGAGCGGGCGAGGCCATCCAGGCCGGTGATGCGAAGCAGAACGCTTTTGCCAGCGCTGTTAGCGATGGCAGCGGTGAATTCGCTGCCGACGCCGAGACCGGAAGCGCGGCCGATGTCGAGCGAGACAGAGCCGTCATCATTTGTGCCGAGCGCGGCAGCGCGCACCTTGTCAGACTTTGCGGCGGCGCCACCGAAGAGCGGTTGCTCGCGCCGCGCGGCCGTAGCGTCGAGGTCAGGCTCCTGATCGGGCACATTGCTGCCCTCGAGGACGGCCTTTACGCGCTCGTAAATGACGGAAGCGGGCGTGTCGGCCGGCAATGCCTGCAGAGCCTGAAGTAGCGCGGCAGTGAACGCGCCGTGCGGCTCGGTGCCGGCCGGCATTTCCTTGGCGGTCTGATCCTGTTGTGCGGCGGAAAAGACCAGCGCGGAATTGTCAGTGCGCTGGGTTGGCGCGGGGCGTGGCTGGCCGTTGGGCAGAGTGTCCGGAGCTTCATTGATGTCGCGCGGATCAAAGGCCAGAGCGCGCTCGCGGTAAACCGGGCCGATGCCGCGGCTGATACCGCCGGAGTGGCAACTGTCAAAGATGACGGTGAGGTGGACGCCCTTGTCGAGAGCCGCATTGAAGATGCGCGTCATTTCGCGGTCGCGGACGTCGTAGCCGCCCTTGTAGGCGTCTGAGGGAACCATTGTGCTGTCGGCGTGGACATACTGGCCGCCGACCAGCACGGTAAGTTTGTTGCCCTTACTGTTGACTCGAAGCGAGCCGTGGCTGGCGTCGTAAAAGACAACGGTGTCGCCCTTTTGCGGAACATCCACGAGATATTTCTGCATGGCGGCAAGAATGCCGTCATGCGTGGTCTGTTCGGCGGGAAGGAGGACCACTCCCGGACTCGAATGGGGTGGAGCAGGATTGGTGAGCAGAACAACGTTGCCGGCCGGGAAACCGAACTTGGGACTGGTCAGGAGGTCGGCCATGGCCTGCGCGTCGTTGACCGAGCCGTCGAGATTTTGGAAGGTTCCCAGCTCGCAGCGGCCGTAGATACAGCCGGCAGGATGATCCGCCGTGGTTCCCGCGGGTTGATAAGTGTTGATGCCGATCAACAAAGCTCGCTCGGTTTGAGCGGCTGCCAGCGACCCAGCGAGCACGAAGGCCAAGGCAGAAAATCCGGCGACGTACGCTTTCATACGAGCTCCCATTGCGAATTGCAAGCGGGGTTGTTTCCCCATTTCCGCGGAAGCATCCACGGACCCCCAAAAACCGAGCGTGGCAACCTCAACAGGGAAGGACCACGCGTCTCGCGGTCATCCAACCAGGCGGCCTTAAGAATCGCTCCAGTTCACGCCAGATGAAACACCGCCTTTTTCAGGAAGTGGCTCAACCAACGCCGCAAGCAAAGGTATGCGTCGAGGCTTGTTCCCTTGCGTTTTATCGACGGTTGTCGAGGCGCAAGGGTTTCAACGAAAATTCGTTCTACAAGGGGGAGGCGGCGAATCGAATTAAGCTCGCGCTGCAATCGTCCTCAGCGGACTCCAAAAGTATAGCTCTACCACGAGGCAACGGGGTGAGATTTGATGGCGCGATGGGAGCGCGAGGGTGCCCGAGGAGAAAGCACGGGTGGGGCCTTCGTGACTGCTTGACAGCGCGACATGGAGAACTCTACTTTTCAGGCCGAAATCTGTTTCACTCCTCAATTACGGCGCCGGCGGCCGCACGCCTGAGACAATGCCATGCAACTTAAGGCTCCCTCGCTTTTCTTCCTTCTCGCTTCTTGTGTGCCGGCTTCGCCTGCGCAGGCACCGAGTGCTTCGTCTGCGCTAGAACAGGGGATCCGCAATCGCGCCCGGCAGCGCCTCCTCCGGTTTCCCGCGCCATGGCGAGTTGCAGCGTCGCCCCGGAGTGATCCGGATTCAGAGCCAGGACTTGCCGGGTTAGCGCTGCCGCCCCAGTCGGATTTGCTTGTTTCTAGAGCGCATCCAACCCCGACTGCATCTGCGCCTGGACCTGCTCGTCTAACATCATTTTTTGGATCTCCGGCTCGAGACGCTGCCAGCGCCGGGAATCGACAAGATGTCTGCGAAGTAGCCCATCAGCTCGTCCAACTGGAAGCCGGTTGGTGCTTGAGCGACTAAGTCTTTCTATATTAAAGTCGATACCACGCGATACCGTGTTTCCTAGATCGTCCGTGCAGCTGAGTTTTGCTGATATAACGCTGTGGCAGGATTCTTCAATCGGCCGAAATGAAGTTGCGCAAAGGAGTCCGTCGACCGGCTGGCCGCACCTTATCCGGTGATGCTCATTCAGCACGTCCATCAGTTCCGATTCGAAAAGGCTCCCGTACTCGTTGTGGTACTTCGGCGGAATGACGTCCCACGGTAAGTGGTCCCAAATGATGGAGGAGTCCGGCCACGGCAGCTCGAGACCCCAGTCGCTGACGACCATTCCTGATGGTCGCTCGGTGACGAAACGAGCCGGGATTACGTAGATCGGATCGAGTCGACCGCGCACAAAAACTCGACTTCCGGTGAACCCAGGTGGTAGCTCAACCCGGAATGGCTCGCACATCGCGGCCGACTGGTGGGGAAGAGCGTCCAGATGATTGATGTAACAATCGGCGGCCATCAACTTGACCGCCCGTTCGTAAGAAGCTGCACAAATCGGATTCTTCATGAGCACCTCGGAACGAAAAAACCTCAACTCCTCAACAACCTCAACTCCGGAATATCGCTACCCCAACAAAATCCGAAACCCCTCCTGTTCGATTCACGAACTGCCCCCAGTATGCGGCGATGCATTCTGCGGCAGCGCCAGCGCCTTGCAACGCGGGCATTTCAGTTTCTCGGGAGGTTCGCGGAGCGTGCGGACTCCATAGTCTGCAGCCAGATTGTGGATCTTTTCGCACACCTCGTTGGGAGGCGACAACCCCTTGTTCCCGCCGGTAATGGGCTCCGTATGAAAACCCATGCTCCGCAATGTCCAACCGACCGTCTCTGGGGAAACTTCGCGCATGTCTCCTCGACCGCGGAGGACGGTGTTTACGTCCCCGGTCATTTCCGTGACGGGAAAATCCTTGCCGATGGTGCTATGGCATCGGGCGAGTAGAACCTCCAGGACGATCGCCTGCAGCAGCGATTCGCGATCAACGCGGATTTCGCGGTCCAGCGGTTTCAAGAACGGCACGATCTCGGATTGCAGCTCGTCGTCATCCGCGATCGACGCGGCGAGGCTGTATGCGAGTTCCTGCATGGGTACCGTGAACTGGTTCATTTCAAATGCTGGGGCGCGTACTTTGGCCCGATTCAAAAGCCGGTACCGCAGCAGTTTCGCCTGATATTCCATGGCGATGCGCTCGGCCTCCGACGCGCTGATCGGAGGCACATATTCGCGCGTGGGAGGGAGCACGAGCTCGAGCGGAAAACCGGCACTGGCAGGGTCGCGCAGCGGTTCCGGTGCGAACACAATTTTTGCGCAGAAGGCATCCATGGTTTTACCTCCAGCGGCAACGAATGCGCCGTGCCGAGTCGATGCGCGTAACAGATTCAGCACGCGACGCGTAGGCTGGAAAATCTCTGTGAGCAGTGTGGGCCGCAGATCCATCGGGAGCGAGTGAAAGCTCGCCGACGAGATGTCGCTTACGACGAAGGCACGGCGGCAGAGCAAGCCCAGCAGCTGTGCCAGGGGCGCCGCGGTTGTCGTGGGCGGCGTCACGATCCACACGAACGGCGCTACGGGCAGGCTGTCGGCCAGCCACGTCGCGAACACAGAAAACGTCAGTGGTAGCACGACGCCGCCACCCGCCTGGGTGGCCTGCGCGATCAAGCCGGAGATTTTGGTGAAGAGCTGGCGCGTGGACCTGTATTGCGCGATACGGCTCGGAAGCCGCAGCGCGCGGAGGATTGCCGGATCTACGCGCAGCGGGACGAAGGTTTTATCACCCCGCACAAACTGCCCCGCCGTTTTCGCGGACTTCCCGTCCCAGCTCAGAAGCTTCAGTTCGCCATTTGGAACCTGGAGCAGCTCCACGGCCGAGCCATCGGAGAAAACCTGGCTGCCGGTGGGCACCACGGGTTTGTCCGCTTGATGATGGGATACTTTTTGATCGGGCATTTGCTTTACTTCCGTTGCTGAATTCTCGATTTTCCGGCCAGCCCTAACCATAATTGCCGCCTTCGATTCTCCAAGTGGCTGGAGATTACCGCTGGCCTGTTCTGAATTCAACAGCAAGCTACAAACAAGAATCTGCTTATGGGGGTAGACTTGATCCTAGCCACGACCGATCTGCCGGAGGGTCGTGCCGTCCGATGCCGGGAGTTGCTGCGGTCTGCCTTGGCCTTGACGGATAATCTACTCGGACAGGCGAAGCTGTCAGCAGCGGTTCTCTTGGGGCGTAAGGGCGGCTCCCAGACCGCCAAGCGGGGAAGTGACTACTTCCGCCAGCTTGCAGCCAAGCGGAGGACACGCAGCGGCGGTAGAGCAATTCTGGTTGGAAAAACTCGGGGTACCGGGTCCGGTCAGAAAGCAGTCTTCAATCCGTTCCCCGATGCACGATTGCGTGGCATCGAGTGCAAAGCGTAATGAGGTTTTGCTCTGCGTCATCCCCGGACTGGCTGCGCAATTCCCTGTGGTGAACCTCGAGATGCGACAGCGCGCCGCAGCTCTGGCACCTCCATCCGTCTCGGCGTAACACCTCCTGCCGCAGGTTTGCGTACCATTTGGGAGCGAGGCGTAGGCGAGGACTCTTGACCGGAATCCGGTTCATGACGCTTTCTCGGTGATCTGCTCGACAAACTCCCGCCGCTGTTCGCCGGGCAGGAACTGGAAAAACCGTGCGATCGAGTACAAGAGCACGTTCGGTTGTCCGCTGTCCAGGTTGGCTCCCGCCAGGAAATCCGCGCAGATCATCTCCAGACAATAGCCGCGGGATTTGTCTGTGCCCAGCATCAGGGCTGCCGTCTCAATGGCCTGCTCGATCACCGGAATCTGGCTCCGGTAGAACTTGAAGTAGATGATCTCGGTCGGTTCGGTGTCCTTGCCGGTGAGGTGTTGGTCCACTTCCCGTTTGAACTGATCCCGAGGTAAGGAGCGGGCTTTGTGCATCCATGCTGCACAATCGAAATCCTTCCCGTCGGAACGCGCGACCTTGGTCAACTCCGCCGCTTTGGTCCAGCCCACCTGTTTCAACTCCCGCCGGATCTGGGGCGGCAAGTGTTCGTGAATGGACATCAGATAGTAGGCGGTACGGCGCGAATCGGGAAAACGTCTTTGCAGAAATTCATCGAACGACTTTAAGTTCTGGAGCCGCCAGTACTGACCCGCCCGCACCTCGCACAAATACCTGCCCAGATCGACAAAGCGCGTGTCGCGCTCCTGTTCTCTCTGCTTTTCCCACGCCAGGATCTCGTCGATCTTGGTCAGAACAAAGAGAGCCCGCTTGCGATTGAGCTTGGGCGGCATCGGCATCGGCCTAAAACGAAAGTTCGTCAAACAGACCAAGGTCCACTCCGGGCTTGCGCACCAGTGCAGTTTCGACCAAGTCGGACTGATCGAGGCAGAGCCCGATAAAGGGGCATGTGGTGCACGGATTTTGTGGAAAGCGGATGCCGCTATGCGGCAGGAACAGCCCGGACTCGATCCGTCGCACGGTGTCATCGACCAGGGTTGCGAACTCCTGCCGCTGTTCCTCAGAAATGGTGGCCCGCAGGTACTGAACTTCGACCAGCCGCTTGCGCACGAAAACAACCTGGGCGACTTCGTCGATGCCGGTCATCCACGAATAGCAGACCAGTTGCGGATCCAGTGCGGCAATGCCGGCCGGTTCTTCTGGATATCGCGCGGAGCTGGTCTTCCATTCCAGAACGCAGGGCGTGCCGTCCAGCTCACCAATGGCATCGACGTAGGAGGCGAAATGGTTGCCAGAACCGAGCATTCGATTGAACTGAATCTGCTGGCTTGAGCGAGGGCGCCGAATCCGAACGCGGCCGTCCTGAGCGAAGCGCTCCAGCAACTGGACGCCTTGTTGCAGCATCCGGTCCCAGTTGTCGTTGCCGGAGTAGGTCAGGCCCATGTCCTTCGACAGGCTCCACTGCTCCGACAACACAGCCGCCGGGTCTTCACGGCGAAACAGGGCGGCAACGGCCTGTTCGAAGGCTCGACCAAAGAGCATGGCGGCGCGCGTGTCTTTCTCTTGCCATCCGTCGAGGTAGCGGTGCCGGTAACGGCGCGGACAGCTCAGATACTGGCTGATCTGGGTGTAGGAATAGGTCATCAGGACGCCTCCGCATTATTGGAGCGAGAAACAGTCGATACCGGAGCTGCGGATAATTCTTCCCACTGGCTGGCTGGGGCGAAGCCGTCGAGGTTGACCAGCGAAATGCCGTTGATCACGGTATGGCTGATCTTGACAACGCCGCGGAGTCCCGGCAAAGCCTTCTCATCGACCTGTTCGTGGGCCAGCAGTTCCGGGTCATAGAGAAAATCCCGCAGGAACCAGCCCAGCTTCCACATCGCCTTCTGGGTACAGTAGAGCCGGCCGACAATGGACTGACCGGCCAGAGTGCGGGGCTCGATGACGGAGAGTCGGAGGACGTAGAACGGTTTATGGGCATGCCAGCGGAACTGGGCGCCGTCGACCTGAACCAGGAAGACGCCGTCGGGAATCTCCGGACGAGAATCGCGGGCCGTTTCGGCGAGGCCTGGGACTTGGCGCTTCATGCGGCCCCCTCCTGCTTCGGTTGCGAGTAGCTGTTGAGCTGAAAGAGCAGGGCATTGCGGTCCTTCGCGGCCCAGCCGGCCAGCTGCTGGACGAAGTTCTCAACCTGTTCTCGGCTCGCCTCTCGGAGCGTCTTGGTGCCGCAGAAGTCGACGGCGTAGGCCTTGACCAGTTCGGGGTCGAGCTTGTGCTGGCGGATGATCTGGCACAGACGGTCGCGGACCTTGGGGCCAGTGCCATTCCCGTTCCCATTGGCGTTTTGTGGAAAAAGCTTCTCAGCCGGATTCGGAATCGTTCCGATTTCCTCGACGGAGCAGATGCCGATGCCGTAGGCCTTGCGCAGGGCGCGATTGACCGCACGGGTTTCGGCGATCCGCATTTCGGCGCCGCGGACCAGCGAGGAAACGTTGGAGGGGGCGGCGTCGCCATATCCAACGAAACCGCGGCAGGTCCTAGACTTGTAGACTGTGGCCCGAAAAGCCCAACGCCCCTCTTTGGGATCACAAAACTCTTGTGCGGGCTCAGCTAGGATTCCATGGCACCGGTTGCGGCGAGCGAGCCTTATGAGGCCGACATGGGTCACGTACCAGCGCTTGTCCAGCAATAGCAGGTCCCCAGAGGAGATGGAAAAGGAGAAATCTTTGGAAAAAGACTTCAGGGTTTCTAGGAGATCGCGGTTGATTGCTGGCCCCCACCTCTGGCGCGCAAGTCTTCGGTTACGGCGGAATAAGTACTCTGTGGAAGCTGTCAAGTGATGCCTCCGGCGGGATCTGTAATGCATATATAATGCACTATGCATTACGCATTGTCAAGCAGAAAAGAGGCAGCCGCTTGACCATTCGTCGGGGTCTTCGGTAGCATCGCGCCGAGGCTTTTACTGAATCTCATGAAAAAGAAGGAGACTTTAAACTTCCGAGTTTCCGCTGAATTCAAAAGAAGGCTGATCGAAGAAGCCGGAAAGGAGCGGCGGTCACTCACCAACTATTTGGAAACTACTTTCTCCAAGCTCTGGGATGAACGGGAACTCACTACCGCAAAAAAACGAGAAACCGGCAAGAATTGAGCCCTGATCGAGCGGATTACTGACGTGCCCATGCTCTCATGTGTAATTTCCCTCCCTCGATAAATAACAAAAGAAAGAGCTGACCCGCCCGGGCCGGGAACGCTCGGCAGCCTAATGAAAAAGACGGACTAGGCAGTGTCTGACGAATCGATGGTACGCAGGTAGAGTTGGACGAAGGCAAGCCTGATCATGGCCAGGAACGAGACGGCGAGCTTTTTGAAGCGTGTGGCGATGGAGCGGCATTGTTTGAGTCTCCCGATGGTTCGTTCGATGACATTGCGCATCCGGTAGCGTTCGCGATCCAGTTGGGGCAGATTGGGCCGTTGTTTGAGTTCGTCTTTGCGATAGGGAACCACAGGCCGGATACCGTGCTGCTCCAGCCACAGGCGTATCCGTGGAGCGCTGTAGCCGCGATCGCCCAGCAGCCAGAGCGGCCAGCGACCGCGATAACCAGCCAAGACCAACTCTTCCAGGTAACAGGACTCATGACGATTGCCGCCGCTGAGCACCACCGCCAACGGCAGGCCATGCCCGTCTGTCAGCAGATGGATCTTCGATCCCCAGCCCCCGCGGGAGCGCCCGAGGGCTGTTTCCGAGCCCCCTTTTTGGCCCCTGCTGCGGGGCGGGCGGCGCGGATGTTGCTGCCATCTGCGCACCCTGTATCCCAGTCGATCCGGCCCAACTCATCCATGCGCAGCTGAAGCCGATCCAGCAGCCGTTGAAATGTTCCGTCCCTCTGCCAGCGTCGAAAACGGTCGTAGACGCTCTGCCAAGGACCATAACGCTCTGGAAGATCGCGCCAGCTTGCCCCCGTGTTCAGCTTCCAGAACATCGCGTTCAACAACTCGCGATGCGGCCGCCACTGCCCGCCGCGCTGCCCATTGCGCGGGAGCACTTCGCACACTAACTCCCAATGCCCATCACTCAGCTCATGCCTGCGAGGCGTCATCCATCATGCGCCGCTGAACTGTCGCCTCTTCTCTTCTAACCTCAATCTTGCTGCTAAAAAAGTGCTTACTCGGATTCGTCAGACACTGCCTAAGCCTGTCGCTCAGCAGCGGATCCCGTTCCAGCGATCGAAGCAGAGCTGTGTCCCGCCTGATCGATCGGTCGATGTGTTCCCGGCAGAACCTGAGCAGCGGCCGGATACTCTCGCTGACCTCTTCGTTGGTCGACATCAATTCAGCGAAGTAGCCCACTTGCATACTTCCGCCCCGTCATCGATGAGTTCTGTGAACACCCCGAGCCAGAAGGCGATCTCGACTACCTTCGCCTCAAGCTCCGCCAAGCGATCACTACGCCGCCGGCGGAAGTCCCAAAAACTACGTTTTCAGATGAGCGTTAACACACTGCGCAATTGCTCTTTCGGTTGTGTTAATAATCCGTGCTTGAAAAGGGCGAACGGCCCGTCATTCATTGTGCATCGTTCGCACCGTCGGCTTCACGCAATGCTGTAGGAGCCAGAATTCCGATAAGAAATCAGCCTTCGAGGAGTGATGGCTGAATTGCGGGCAATTCGCAAACGGAAGCGAGATTCAAAGAGTGCGTTGTTACAGCAAGTTAGGGGCCTCGCTCGAGAAAAACTGCTTCACTCTCTTCCAATCAAGCATTTCCAGCATGTTGGGCATAGGGTCCCTTTCAGCATCGCCGAAAAAGGTCAGCGACTTAAGGATATGAATCTTACTGTAGTGCGTTTGGGCGTATTTCCGACCGAAAAGCCGCAGAATTTCCTTAAGGCCGAAGCGCTCGGCACAAAAGTAGAGATCTACGAAATCGCGCCTGGTGCCACGGCTCGCGATAGCGCTCACTTTCATGCAAGCAATGTCGCGCGGATCAGCAATGGCAACGCCGAGAAACCGGTTCTGTGGGAACAGCACCGGGTAGGCATAGCCGAGAAAACTAACCTTCGTTCCCTGGACGGTGGCGTGGATGGTGTACGGGGCTTTCGCTGATAGCGTGAACCCATCAAGTGCTTGCACACACTGGAGGAACATTTCTTCAGCGAACTGTTCCTTTGAGAAAAAGTCCAGATCGAGGGAGAGCCGATGGCCGAACTGCAGCGCAAGCCCCGTTCCGCCGGCGAGGTAGAAGTCGTCCAAGAGGTGCGCATCCCGGAGGATGCCAAGCGTTGTTTCGGTTGAGGCGGTGATCACCTTGCGGCGCCACGTCCCGTGTTCCTGATTGGTCATGGCAATGTCCTTGGGTGAATTTATGGTAGTTAGCGGCTGCCGTTGAGCGCCGCAACCTCGCGGGATGGAAGCCCGTACACGAGCGCCCAGAAGTTGGCGGATTTCGCGGAGAAACGGCGTTCAGTAGAAAGCACCCGGCGGATTTCCGCTTCGGAGAATGTTCGTCGCAGCCACGCCACAGCCGCCTCGTCGCCCAGCTCCAAAACCCGGAAGATGGTGTAGTCGGGATAAGCCTCAGGCGTAAAGGTGTCAAGGTTCGTGTCCCAGAAGAGCGTCCATAAGTTGCTAGGAATCATACAGTTACAATTATAATCCTCTGTCGGTATAAGTCAACTGCTCTGCCGTGCTAAGACAAAAATGCCGTCTTGTTTCTAGAAGCTGGCCTGTCCCTCGCCAAAGTGTGCCATGACGGCAGAAGCAGGAGGTAGGAATGTAGACCGAATGCGGCAGCCTTGCTGCATGGAAGATAGAGGTAGGCCCTCCGGGGGCGGTTTACAGGATCAGCCCTCAAACTGCGCGGTGCTGCGTGGGGATTAGCTCCCAGGTGGTGAACGGACCGGGAAACGGCGAGCATAACTCGTCAGGTAAGTGCCAGGATGGCGAACGGAAGTGAACCGCGGATGCTCTGTCGAAGGAGACTGAACCGTCATCGAAACCAGGTCGATTTGGCAGCCTGGGATGAAATCCAGCAGGAGCCGGTTTACGGGCTGGACGGTGACCGGCAAATAGGCGGCGCGAGCCTGGTGCAGGCTTTCATGCGGAACATGGGAACCTGGCGCTTCGATGCCAAGGGAGGAGCTCTAGTGGGAGGCCCCCATGAGGGTTGAAATCCATACGCGGAGCGCAGGGGCGGATCGGCTCGTGGTAGTGATGAAGCCCGCTAACTTGGGTGGAGCGAAGGGGCCGGCCCGGCCGGTCTCAGGAATGGATCAACCCGCAAGGGGAGGAGTGCGTGCCTGAGGCAAAGCCATACAGTATTTCCAAACAACTTGTCCTGCGGGCGTGGCAATTGGTGAAGGCCAACCGTGGTGCCGCCGGGGTGGACGGCGAGTCTCTGTTGATGTTCGAGAAGGATCTGAAGGGGAATCTCGATAAGATCTGAAACCGGATGTGGTCGGGGAGTTACTTTCCGCCGCCGGCGCGACTCGTAGAGATACCCAGGGGAGACGGTAAGGTACGTCCTCTCGGGATACCCACGGTCGCGGATCGCGTGGCGCAAGCGGTGGCGAAGATAGTCCTGGAGCCGTTGGTGGAGCCACTTTCCATCCTGACTCCTATGGCTATCGTCCCAACAAGCGTGCAACTGGCCGCCCTTGGCCAGACAGGATGTAAAGGAACGCGAGTCGAGCGATGATGGTGGAGCCGTCCGCCGCCCGGCTGTCAGTGGCGTAACATCGACGTATCCGCCGTTCATAGTTTCCAACTGGCCGAGGGACACCCTCTCTTGCGTCGCTGACCCCCAACCATGCTATTTTTAGATTGTTCTAGACTTCGGCTCGATGCGAACAGGGCGTTGTGGCCCTATTGTCAACGGTAAGGCAGAGTGTGTCCCCACGATTCGGATAAGCGTATCTACCTAACGCGAGTTTTCGCCGAAAAACTGGGACTCAGAGGGGCGGAGCCTATGCCAAATCCAAGCTGAATCTCGACTATTCAGGTAACGCCCAAGTGCTCTCGTTCCCTCCCTCGCCATTCAAAGGCTCCTGCGAGGAAACGAGATCATTCTGCATCTCAAACCAGGCTCGGGGGTCAATGATGACAGTTCTGAAGCCGCGGTCACGCACGATAAGCGTCCGTCTTTCCGAAGAGGAGCACTTGACTCTCAGGCGCGTCTGCTCCCTGACCGGAGCACGCAGCGTGTCGCACCTCACGCGCGAAGCGATGCACTCTGTTCTGGGAGATGTGAATCGAGAAGTTCCATTTGGACGTCATCTCGAAAAATTCCGAGCTGAGATGAAGAGTCTGGAGAAGAAGGTAGAGCAGTTAGAGGCGAAAATCACAACGTTCAAGGCCGAAGGCGTATCGTGAACGAGATCGCCCAAGATCAACCCGGCTCCATGAATTGGCAACAAGCGAATAGACAGGATGCAGGAAGCCGGTCCCTCGGAACGGTTTCCGGTTGCGCGGCCTGCTTTCAGCCGGCCACTGCGAGCTGCTACCACGGTGTTTCCAGTAGCAAAGCGAGCTACACCGTCTGAGTGCTTCGCTGTCCTTCTCGTTGACTGAGAAGTTGGTGAGGGCGCTGGCACGCCTTGTGTGCTGTCAGAGTACTCACGTTGCGATGAAATCTCTACCAGGAGTGAGTCATTGAGCCCGTATGAGACTGCGGGCTCTAAGCGATCAACATGAAACGACAAACCCACGCGTCAAAAGGTCAAGAAATGCGCAACGTATTGCTTTACATTCGAAGAATGTCTGATTCCAGGCCGCGTTGGACCCGCATCCGCAGCTTCCTGTTTGCTTTTGGATTGGCAGTAGTGTTTTGTGGAATTACGGCTGTTCAGCGTGGTCGCGCCCAGGGAACGGACCAGGGCAGTGACGCGCAAGCACCAGCTTCCTCGGGTAGTAGTGCTGAGGGAACAGCCCCGAACAGTGAGGCCCAAGCACCATCTGCAGCAGGTAGTGGCGGCCAGGGAACGGCCCCGAGCAGCGACGCGCAAGCTCCAGCTTCCTCGGGGAGTAGTGCTGAGGGAGCGACCCCGAGTGGCAACGCCGAGGGCCCCTCTCAGACATCGGCCCCGAATAATGGGGCCGAAGCACCAGCCCAGAGTGGCGGCACGACAGCATCATCTCCCCAAAGTGGCCATGGCCAAGCACCGACGCAGAGCAGTCGTCCTCAAGCGACTGGTGCGCGCGTGACGCCTGTAGGAACGGGTGCCGAGACCCATCAAGGTGGACCCCAAGAGATACAGCAGCGAAGTCCATATGGAAATATGCCGTCTCTGCAGGATCTTTACACCAAGGTCCCATCAGGTGGAGGCGGGCTGCAGCGGTTCGGTAGCGACGCTTTTCTTTTCGGCACGGGGAATGCGAACGAATTGCCGATGGATCTCCCCGTCGGTCCCGATTATGTACTTGGGCCAGGGGATAGTCTGATCGTAAATATGTGGGGCGGCCAGTCGAGCCGGTTGGAAAGGATGATCGACCGCCAAGGCCAGATTGAGCTCCCTGAAGCGGGCACAATCATGATTAGCGGATTGACGATCGCCCAGGCGCAGAGTGCTATCCAACAGGCCCTCAGCACCCAGTTTCAGAATGAACACGTCGAAATCTCTCTGGGCCGGCTCCGTACGGTGCGTGTATATGTCGTGGGAGACGTGCAGCGACCCGGCGCTTATGACGTCAGCTCTTTGTCCACGCCGCTGAGCGCGCTTTACGCCGCCGGCGGCCCAACTAGTCGCGGGTCGCTGCGCCTCCTGCGGCAGTATCGTGGCACTCAGCTGGTTCGTGAAATCGACCTTTACGATTTTCTGCTGAAGGGTGTCCGCTCAGATGTTGAACGTCTTCTGCCTGGCGATACTCTCCTGGTTCCACCGGCCGGTCCGGAAGTTTCGGTGGAAGGAATGGTGCATCGGCCCGCGATATACGAACTGAATGGCGAAAAAACGCTGAATCAGGTTCTCGATCTTGCGGGGGGAGTCCTGAGTACAGCGAGCTTGAAACAGATTAATGTTGCGCGAATTGTGGCCCACGAGCGCCGCACCATGTTAAGTCTGCAACTCCCCAATAATTCGGCAGAGGTGGCAGAAAAGCTGGCCGGCTTCCGGGTGCAGGGTGGAGACGACGTTGTCATTTCGCAGATTCTGCCCTACAACCAAGACGCGGTTTACCTCGAAGGGCATGTCTATCGGCCTGGCACGTACCCGTACAAGGACGGGATGACGATTAACGACCTGTTGCATTCGTACAAGGACGTATTGCCCGAGCCGGCTGACCATGCGGAACTCGTTCGCCTTCTGCCGCCCGACTTCCGGCCAGAGACGATCAGTTTTAATTTGCACCAGGCCCTGATTGGTAATGATTCGTTTCTTCTCGAACCGTTCGATCTGATTCGTATCTTTGGTCGCTATGAGATCGATCCGCCCATGGTTTCCATTGAGGGAAATGTTCTTCGCCCCGGCACATATCCTATGTCTCAGGGCATGACTGTGGCCGGCTTGGTGAGGATGGCGGGAGGATTCACACGTAGCGCCTATCAGGATGAAGCAGGCCTTTCAAGCTATGTAGTGCAAGATGGCCAAAAGGTACTGGTGAACCATAGCATCGTCGCAGTGGAGAAAGCACTGGATGGCGACAAAAACGCCGATGTGACACTTAAGCCCGGAGATGTCGTTAGCATTCGGCAATTGGCCGGCTGGCAGGATATCGGTTCATCGGTGACGATAAGCGGCGAGGTTGAGCATGCTGGTAGCTACGCGATCGAACCGGGAGAGCGCCTTAGCTCTGCGTTGAAGCGTGCGGGAGGTTTTCGAGAGGGTGCTTATCCTGCTGCTGCCGTGCTGGAACGAGTACAGGTCCGTCAACTGGCCGAGGAAGCACGTCAGCAGATGATTCAACAAGTCGAGAACACACCTCCCGCGGTCAGACCAGGAGTGATGGGAGCGCAGACAGCGACAGATATGCAGCAATCTCTCGAGACACAGCGGCAGGAGATTCTCGCGAGCCTTCGCAGCCATCCCGCCAGTGGCCGACTGATCATCAACATCTCTTCTGACGTCAGCAGATGGGAAAATACACCAGCGGACATTGAACTGCGTGCGGGCGACACCTTGCTCATACCCAAGCGGCCAAATTTCGTCGTGGTTAGCGGCCAGGTGTATAACCCGGCCGCAATAAGCTACGTGCCCGGGAGAGATCTTAACTGGTATCTGCGCAAGGCGGGAGGCGCGACACCTACTGGTTACAAGAAAGAGATCTACGTGCTCCACGCGGATGGGTCAGTTGTGCCACGCGGCGATAGCTGGGTAAGCAATAACTTTATGAACCTCCGCATGCGGCCTGGCGACACGATCTTTGTTCCCGAAAAGATTGTCGGCGGCTCGACGGTCTGGCAGAACATAGCAGCAGTGGCGCAGGCCATGGCGGCGGCTGCCCTGCCCATTGCTATTGCGGGAGCTTACTAACAAAGTTCAGGACATTCCTCAATCAGCTTTAACCGTCCGGCCAGGTGCGGCGGCATTTACCCAAAAGTCAGCAAGCGTGAACAAAACGACAAGACGCCTCTTCGTCAGATTTTCAGGGCAAAAGCCGACACAGTTCGTATTCGGCAAATCCGGTACCGCATAGTTTCCCCGAGAGTGAGTTTCAAATGGACGATTCTCAAAGTGCAACACAAGCTTCGGGGCTTCCCCCCGAGCCAAATGAAGTTGAATCCGCTGATGCCGAAGAACCCGGCGAATCGCTAAGCTCAAAAATCGCTCGTTTCCTGCGGAGATGCTGGGTAAAGAGATGGATGGTCGTTGGCATTCTTACCGCCGGCATTCTCGTCTCAGTGCTCTATGCTCTTTTCCTGCCGGCCTTCTATACATCGACAACAACTTTAATGCCTCCTGGCGACACTTCTCCGTACTCCAGCATAATGAGCTTGCTATCACCCAACAGCGCCGTATCCGACCTTGGCAGTGAAGCGCTTGGACTCGAGACTCGCGGCGATTTATTCATTAGCATTCTGGAAAGCCGGAACGTCCAGGACGGCTTGATCAATCGCTTCGATCTCGCCCATTACTATCAAACACGCCTTACCGAGGACACTCGCAAGTCATTAGCAGATGCTACAAAGATTGAGCAAGATCGAAAGAGTGGAGTCATAACAATCAGCGTTACGGCCGGGAATCCTGTACTTGCTGCAAATATGGCGCGGGGGTACGTAGACGAACTTGACCGTGTCGTAACGGACGATTCCACATCTGCTGCTCGCCGTGAACGGATCTTTCTTGAGGAACGGGTAAAAGATGTCAAGCAGCAACTCGATGACTCGGCTAAGCAACTTAGTCAGTTTTCCACCAAGAGCGGCGCAATCGACATCTCCACACAGACAAAATCGATGGTGGATGAAGGGTTCAGACTGCAGGCCGAGTTGATCGATGGACGTAGCCAACTGGCAGCACTACGGCAAACCTATTCGGAGGATAATCTTAGAGTGCGCGCTCTAGAGGCGCATAACGCAGAGTTGGAGCAACAACTTAATAAGATGGGGGGGCTGTCTCAAGGATCCGGCGCTAACGCAGATGCAACCAAGTCTCTTTATCCTACTGCTGATGAATTGCCTGCCTTGGGACTTACTTATTACGACCTGGAGCGCAAAATGCGCGTTGAGGAAGCGCTGTGGGAGGCCCTTACAAAGCAGTATGAAACGGCTAAAGTGGAGGAGGCGGCGGAGCTTCCAACGGTTCGCGTTTTAGACGTTGCCGAGATCCCCGGGCGGAAGTCCGGGCCTTCGCGGCGGTTGATTGTCGAGTCAGGCGCCCTGCTGTCTCTTGTCGTGGCCTGCATTGCGGTTCTCGTGGGGATGATTTGGGAAGCAATGGATCCTGAGGATGAGCCTAAGCGGGGGCTAACAGAGATCATCGAGGGCGCATTAGATTCTCGACGGTGGTATTGGGGTTTGCCCGGAATGACCTGGATTCGCAGGCGCTTAGCCGGGACAGAAGGATCAGGATAACGAGGGGGTCTGTGGTCGTTCCGCATGAAGTGGAGTTGCCGCGCCAAAGGGCGATGAAATTGCTTTTCTCAAACCGCATGTATTTTCGCCAGTAGTGGATCCAAACGGGAGTTTTATTTCGGAAGTCGTGTCCGAAAGCGAGCGTGGTAACGAGCAACATCGAGGCCGCAGGATGACCTTTGCGTCGGAACGTTCGCACGTTACCAAATACCGGCTTCTGGCCGGCACTCTCCCGCATTTATTCTCGAGAATTCGCGGCTCTCAGTTTAACAGGAACATGGGGGCGGGCTCGATCATGGCCCTCATTGGAGCTTGCCTTAATGTCATATCTTATCCAATCTATCTCCATTACCTTGGATATCATCGCTATGGCCTCTGGCTCGTCCTAAGCACTGTTGTTGCGGTCGCACAACTAGGAAACCTCGGGATCCCCTGGGCGCTCATGAAGTTGGTAGCAGAGGATCATTGCCATGAAGACTGGGAAGGCGTTAAGACCTATATCAATATCAGTTGTGGCATCATTCTTGCCGTTGGCGTCACCTTTATCGGTGCTGTGATCCTATCGCGATCTTATATCCTCACCTTGTTCAAGCTTAGTGGTGATGATGCAGCAATCGTATACTCTTTGCTCCCCTATGTCGCGGTTCTATCCGTCCTCGCATTACTCTTTACGACATTCAATTGCTCCGTGGGCGGGCTTGGGCGCATGGATCTCACCAGCTACAATGAAACGCTTGTGCAAGGCTTAATCATCCTCTTTTGTGCTTTGCTGCTCTATCTGGGTCTTGATCTGCATGGTATGTTGATTGGCACACTCTTAGGCTATGCTGTTGCGCAAGTGATTTCCTTTATACAAGTGCAAAGGAATATGCCAATTCCGCTCATTGCGCGCACGCGTATCAACAGTCGCAAGGCGGGGCAACTGCTTAGCACTGGTGGGTGGATGCTGGGCGGCAGCGTCTGCACCATGATGTTTCTCCCATTTACCAGGTTGATGCTCTCACGGTACGCGGGACTCGAAGCGGTCGCGGTGAATGATATGTGTTTGACGGGCAGCTTGAAAGTAAAGAGTATCTTCGATAGTGCTTTCAGGCCAATGATCCCCGAGGTGAGCAATCTCCGGGTAAAAAGGAAGACGGATTTACGTGACCGCATCCGGTCAATTGACCGCAAGGCTCTTGTGGTAACATCTGCCCTTGCGCTTCCAGTCTTCATAGGGTTAATTGTCGGGATGAATCCCTTGCTTCACCTATGGCTCCATCGAAGCTTTAATCCCCTACTGCCCAACACATTTAGAATTGCGCTCGTAGGCGCGTTTGCAAGTTTATTGGGGTCATCCGTCTACTACATGCTGATAGGGCTAGGGAAAGAGCGGGAAGCAGTCTATTCGACAGCCGTTCAATTTTTTGTCAACGCCGCAGTGTTAACGGTCATCGCGTTCTGGTTCAAGCACATTACGGTGGGCGAAGCATCAGCGGCGTTTGGCATGGCGACAGCGTCGTGCACTCTTTATCTTCGCCTGCAGATCCGCTTCCTGATTCGCTCAAGAGGCGCGCTGCCTGACTCTTTTCCTTTGGTAAAGAGCGGTGCAAATACGCAGACACCCACTGAGGGCCTCTAAGGGAAGCGGCAATTCCCCGGGCGCAGCGTCGGATGCTTCTGCGTACTCAATCGTTTAGAGATGACGTCAAAAGATCTAACCACGCAGCACGTTCAGAAAGGGCAGCAGCTTCAATGAAGCGAGTGATTCACTCTCTCTTAAACACATTTGGATACGAGATTCAGAGACTCTCTTGGTCGGCCCCCCGCCACAGACTCAAAATGATGCAACAGCTCGGGATAAATCTTGTGCTGGATGTGGGAGCAAATGTCGGCGATTATGCATTCGATCTGCGGCGAGGCGGATACAAAGGCAGGATCTGGTCTTACGAGCCGCTACACAAGGCATTTGGCGACCTCGAGAGAGCTGCGGCTGGTGACGATCTGTGGAAGACAGTCAATTGCGCGTGCGGGGCTCAGGCAGGGAGCGCTCAAATCAATGTGGCGAAGAATAGCGTTTCGAGCTCGTTGCTTCCGATGCTTCAAGCGTGCTATGCAAACGCGCCAGAAGCTGAATATGAATCGCACGAGACAATTTCTATTTGTTCTCTTGACGACAGTATAACGCCCTGTTTGAGCTCTGAGGAAAAAGTCTGGTTGAAGGTCGATACTCAAGGATACGAAGCCGAGGTGCTTAAGGGCGCTAGGCGCCTGATACCTCACGTACAAGCGTTGGAGTGTGAGCTTTCCCTGGTGCCGTTATATAACGGTCAGCCGCTGATCGACGAGATGATCACCCTGATCTATCAACTGGGCTTTCGAATGGTGGGCGTTGCACCTGTGTTTGTTGCACCGGAAACCGGCTACGCGCTTCAAATCGATGGGACGTTTCTAAGAGTCTAGCTCTACCATCTCACTTTCCTCGTTCGTATTTTCCTTGGCGAAGATCGTTAACCTATCCAGGAGCCCGACAATGACGGTAATTCGATACAAAAAACATTGAATGAAATCTAGCGTCGCGGCTGAGGCCGCACCGTTCGTGTGCGCAGCGGAGGGCTGAGCATCTGCGACAAGCCACTGGCATCACTCCCTGCAACCACGGGGTTATTTGGAAGCCCAATTCGTGCCCTCACTCCCCGAGAAAAGTGCTGTATGACCTGCCCCTTGACGCTGGACCTATCGCTAAGGTGCCCCCCATGAAAGGCGCGAACTGAATGCAATTCGCTCTCAAAAAGCTCGCAACGGAAGCGTTGAAGAAACTCGACCTTCGTCTTGCCAGATACAGCTACATTCAGAGCCTGGAGGGCAGTGCCAAGCTCGGCAGTTTGATGGAAATGCTTCTTAAGGAGCGATACACCCAAAACGTGCGCCTCGGCATGCAAGATGATGGCCTCTTGCGTGCCTTGCGCAATTCACAGTCCCAGCTGGGCCAGGACATATTCGTTTTACTCGAGCGTGGCTTCGCGACCGCTGGATACTTTGTTGAGTTCGGAGCAGCAAACGGTGTGAGCCTAAGCAATACTTATCTTCTTGAGAAAGAATTCGGCTGGCGCGGAATTGTCGCTGAACCCGCTGCGCGCTGGCAACAGGATTTAAAAGGCAATCGAAATTGTCATATCGAATCGAAGTGCGTCTGGCGCGACTCCAATTCTGTCTTGACGTTCAACGAGGCAGACGAGGGCGAATATTCAACGATTGACGCTTTTAGGTCCTCAGATATTCATTATCAAATGAGAACACGGGGAACGAATTACAGCGTCACCACGCTTTCCCTCGAAGATATGCTAAACAAATACAATGCTCCCAGGTCCATTGACTATCTTTCCATTGACACAGAGGGTACTGAATTCGAGATATTGAGCGCCTTCGATTTTAGCAAATACGAGTTCCGGGTAATTACCTGCGAACATAACTTTTCTCAGCAAAGGGACAAGATCTTCTCATTGCTAACTGAGAATGGCTACTCGCGACTGTTCGAAAAATTGTCGCGCTTTGACGATTGGTATGTCAGGGGCACTTAGAACCATTTTTGATACACCGTTAATTAGATTTTCCGCGACCTAACCGCAATCGATGTGATGTGTGACTGGTGAGAGGTTCGCTTGCGAAACTGCGCAAACACTCTATACATTCCCGGCTCCCAGTTCCAGCTGGCCTCTATTGAAGCCCTTGACTGCGATGATTCAAGATAATTCATTATGACTAGCGCATTTGATGCGTTGTTCTATTTTGAAATGCAAAATAGAAACATGGCGAAAAACAATTTGGTGCTCTGTATCGGAGGTCGATTAGGGTGTGCTCAACAGCGGCCAAAACGGAGCCCCGTATGAAGACCCGAAGCAACACGGACATCAGGGGTTGGAAATCCGTTGACATTCTCGTCTTTCTCATCCCTAGTCTGCAATTTGTTCAGGTAAAGGTAATCGGAACCCTGAGCGGCTCCGACCTGATGATGCTGGCAGTGTTCTTCTATTTGGCTTTCCGTGGGAAGATCAGGATCGCGACGGGTGTTGGCAAGATATTTGTGGTTCTTTGTTTGTTGTGGCTTGTTTCGCAAGTTGTGACGGATATTGTCCGGCACACGGCGTTCGCCGATTATGCACGCGGCTGGAGCATGATTGGGATGACCCTCATCAGCTTCGTGGTGCTCTATATGCTCCTATATGGGCGGCCGCGGCGGCTTTTGTTCTACGGCTGGGGGTTAGTTATAGGCGGTGTGCTCACGCCCCTTATCAGCCCTGTTTATTTTGCAGGGGATGACCCCTGGAAATTCGGATTTGGAATGCCAGTGAGCTTGGCAGTGTTTGTTCTTGTTTCCAGCGAGAAGTTCCGCGGCTACTGGCAAATCACGCTGGGTGCGCTTATCGGCGCATTTGACATCTACAAGGGCAGCCGGAGCCTGGGCGGCGTGTGCCTGGCCGCAGCCTTGTACATTCTGGTTACTCGCCTCTTTCGCGGAATGAGCGCGGGGGGGCGCAAGTTGAAGGCTGGACCGATAGTAGTCCTGACAGCTTCGCTTGTACTGGGCGCCGTCGGAATCGTGCGGGCTTATCAATATGCAGCGACCTCGGGGATTTTGGGTGAGAAAGCAAAAGAGAAGTATGAGCTCGAATCTGGCGGTAAATACGGAATAATTATTGGCGGTCGCTCGGATTTATTGGGATCCATTCCGGCCATTTACGACTCGCCCATTTTAGGACACGGTTCATGGGCGAGAGATTGGACCTATATCATAGCGGAGCAACAGGCGCTGCTCATCATGGGATACAAAGAGCCTTTCGTGATGACGCGAGAGGATTACGAGGAAGGTCTCATCCCGGCGCACTCGTACCTAACGCAGGCCTGGGTGTTCGCGGGTATCGCAGGCGCGCTCTTTTGGGCATGGATCCTCGTGCTGACGGTGAGAATGTTGATGCGGGTGTATCCAGCTACCGTTACGTTTCTGCCAGTCATGTGCTTTGGTGCATTCTCGTTACTCTGGGATATTCTGTTTTCCCCGTACGGCTCGACGGAGCGCATTTATTTTCCGTACTACTTCGTGATGCTGATGACTCTCTCGAGTGTGGCGCCTCGCAAGGCCGTGCGCACCGTGATCAAAAAGCGAAAAAGGAAAATCAACGCCGGATTGACACCTCGACCGCAGCACTGATCTGAACGCAAATTGTTTCACAGCGGGAATATGGGTTTTCGCGTATGGTTCTCCTTTACAGCCAGACATTTAAGTATTGGCGCGAGAAGCGACTTAGTCTGCGAGACGCCTGAGAAAGATGGCGCTGGGAAATTGTCCGCTCTGCGCGGCGAGACCTTCCTCGAAGACTGTAGGGTGAATATCCGGGAAGATTCTTCGCAGGTCGTCGGGCCGCTGATGGTGAAGCATCGACAATGAGCCGGCGATCTCAAAGCTGCGGTTCATCAAAAGAAATGCGTAGAGCAGCGTGGATTCGTGGGAGAAAAACAGCGCCGTCGACAGCAAATCGGGAGCGTAATCGTAGGGAAAGTAGATGTCATGAAAGTGGGCGTAGACGCCAGGTAAAAGGCGGGGCAGCATTTCCAGAATGATGAGGTTTAGTTCGCCGGCGGGGGCAAGGGTGTGGCTGGAATCGACAAAGAAAAGATCGCCGGCGCCCAGGCTCTGGACGCATTCGGAGCCAACATCCTGGACCTTTTGAGGGACGAGATCGATACGGCCGGTTTTGCTTTCGGTTTGGAGAAAAGCGGTCGGGTAGGGCTCGATGCAGACGATGCGCGGCGAATAGCCTTCGTCTTGTGCGGCTAGTAGGCAGACGGCGGTGGAAACGCCGCAACCGATCTGAACGATCTGCTTTGGCCGGTGCGCGCGAATAAAGCCATACAGGAAATCGGCCTCGACTTCGCCGTACCCCTCGTCACTGCCGCTCATTCTAACGGCGGATTTGTGGATAGCGAACCGCTTCAAAGTATCGCGGTAGTCCTTGGTACATGCGTCGATCCATGCCGCCTGAGAATCGATGTCACCTAAAACGCCCTGGAAACTGCGTGGCTTCCGCCAAGAGGTGGTCCCGTGCAAGGTGCGGATATCGGGAATCTCCGAATAGAAGTGGCGCGGAAGAATATCGATGCGAAACCGCTGGCCGATCTCGAAGGCGCTCCTTAAAAGGTTCTTACTGCGCGTCTTGAGAAATCGCTTGAGCGTAGTTGGCATGACTCGTAATCTCCTGTATCGGCATCAAGCCGTTGGAATGTTCTGCCTCGCTGAGAGGTTTTGACGGGTTTTAAGTTTCAACGGAAACCCTAATTTCGGCGGCTTAATCGCTGCCAGTGTACACCTCGCCGCCTCCTGAGAGAGCAATGCAGTACTTAGACGCAGCCAGAGACCAGTACTCCTTCATCGAGCCAGCCGCATCAAGCAGGTGTGGTTGTTTGCCGGCTGATCAGATCGCTTCCCGTGACTCGGCCCCTTTCTTTGTCAAGAGCGGTTTCGCTTGGCGGCCGCGTCGATCCGGATGGGAGCGGGAAGGATGAATTCCGCCGCATAACGTTTCAGGTTGACATGGGATGAAGTGGGATCGGCGCGTTTCGCGCCAAGCAGGGCGAACTAAGCGGCAGCGCGAGCAAAGAATAAAATGAAAGCTGCACTTGCGTCGTGAAAAAGGCGCAGGCCTGCTGCACAAGCTTCCAACGGATTCTCTGGCTCGCCACGTCCTAAACTCGCGCCAAGCGAGGGGATGGGCGAGCCGCTTTGAACCGCAATGATCAGGAAATGGCCCGGCAATCTATGACGCGAGTCAGTATTGTAACCATCTCGTTCAACCAAGCGGAATTTTTGGAGCGGACGATCGAATCCGTGCTCACTCAGGATTACCCGGAGATAGAGTACATTGTGGTCGATCCCGGATCCACGGATGGCAGTCGCGAAATTATAGACCGATATAGGTCGAGGATATCAAAACTCGTCTTAGGCCCCGATCGCGGAGCTGCGAACGGATTGAATCACGGCTTTGCCGAAGCAACGGGAGAAATCCTCGGATTCCTGAACTCCGACGACCTATTGCTGCCAAAGGCGGTGTCTGCGGCGGTGAGTTTCCTTCAAAAGCATCAGAACATAGGCGTGGTGAGCGGACATAGCAAACTAATTGACCCCGATGACCGCATTCTTAGAGATTTATATTCCGATCGAATGTCAGTCAATCGATGTATCTACGGCGCCGTATTCCTCATTCAGCCCTCGACGTTTTTCCGGCGAAGTTTCTTTGAACAGGTTGGGGGATTCCGCGAAGAGAGCAAGGCATGCTGGGACGGGGAACTCTTTCTTGAAATGGCGCGTGCGGGAGCGAAGTTTGCCATCGTTGACGAATTCTGGAGTGCGTATCGTATCCACCCAAATTCCGTAACTGGTTCCAAGAGCAGCGAAGCGCGCGTGATTCAGACGCAAGCCAAAATCTTCTCCCGGGTCAAGGGAAGGCAGCCGAGCGGGTACGATAAGCTTCTGACGCGCTGGTACCGCCTTCTTCGGCATATCTTGAACCCTCTTGACACTTGGGAGCGCATCCGCCGAGGCCCGGTATTCGCACGTACTCTGGATAACTGATTTCTCCGTTCGTTTCAGGCCGCCTTCAAGCACCGGACGCAGCGCGAAGTTGAGCGCAGAGACTCTGATGAGGATTATGTGAGTTTTCGTGAGATATTTTGCCTGGCGACACTGTTTATGCCGTGGCCCCTGCGCCGTTTCTTACTGGTTCATGTGCTGGGATATCATATTCATCGAAGCGCGCGGATCGGGTTTTCGTTGATTTGCCCCACATTCCTCGAGATGGGGCCTCAATCGAGCATTGGACATCTGACTCTCTGCAAACAAGGAGTCTCTTTACTCCGGTTAGGCGAGGGCGCTACGGTGGGAAACCTGAACTGGATTACCGGCGTGCCGCTGCAGGGGACCCCTTATTTTAAGGATGAGTTGGACCGCCGCCCCGAACTCGTCGTCCACGATCAAGCGGCGATCACCAATCGGCATTTCGTCGACTGCACAGCGGCTGTCTCCATCGGCCGTTTCAGCACCTTCGCCGGATGCCGTTCCATCATCCTGAGTCACAGCATCGACCTCATCAACTGCAAACAGAGCTCATCACCCGTATCAATTGGCGAGTATTGCTTCGTAGGCGCAGCGGCGGTCTTGCTGCCAGGGGCCGGGCTACCGGACTATTCGGTGCTAGGGGCAAATTCGCTGCTGAACAAGAGTTACGCTGAGCCGTATTTTCTCTACGCCGGCAGCCCAGCCCGGCCCGTAAAGCAATTACCGAGCGATTTCAAGTACTTCACCCGGACTGTGGGATTTGTGGATTGATTGAAGCGACCCTTAGCTCACCTGAGTAAGGTCCGCTGCATACCATTCCCATCGCGCCGTGTTATATCCGGCCTCTTGCAGATGCATATGTAGCTTACAAGGCCGTCTTTCCATCAGGGCAGGGAAATCAAGGCCGGCTAGCAACCCTCTCTGAAGGCGATAGAGTGTACGATTCAGTTGGCCGATTCCCGCATTCACGGTGCTCCATGAAGGCTGCCGATGCCCAGACTGCCGCTGAAACGAGATTGTGTTTTTCTGTGATTCGCGCGGAGACAACTGAGGGCATATTCATCTGTAGCAGGATTCGCAAGATGAAAATTCCAGAGAGGATCTATCGTTCTTTCCACCTTTCGTTCGCATGAATTGCGGACCCAGAATCTGGAAATCGGTGTGCGGGCGCATGTGTAGAAGCGTAGAGAGCATGTTATGAGAATCGGTTTTGTGTGTGTCGAGGATGCGACCGATGTCAAGTCCTGGTCAGGCACTCCTTTTCACATTCTCAAGAATCTCCGGGAGCAGGATGTTGAGGTGGAGTTGTTCACCCCACTCGACCGCAACTTTAGACGCCGTCTTATATTGTCGTGGGCGCTGGCTCGCCTTCAAGGCAGCCCGGCATCCCTTGATCGATATCCTCTGGCTTTGCGTTCCTACGCCAGGCAACTCTCGATCAAGCTGCGCGAGCATCCGGTCGACGTGTTGTTCGCGACGAGCTCCATTCCGATTGCCTTGCTGGAATGTTCTCAACCCATTATTTTCTGGACCGACGCCGTGTTTCACTCAATGTATAACTACTACCAAGGAAGTTTCAGCAAACTCACTCGTTCAGATGTGCGTCGTGGCAAATGGCAGGAAGAAGAGTCCCTCCGTCGTTGTGCAATTGCAGCTTATTCCTCCAGATGGGCGGCAGAAACGGCAAAAGAGCTAACCGATCCGGAGAAGATCCGCGTGCTTCCCTTCGGTCCCAACATGCCTTCGCAACTTACCGAAGAGCAGATTGCGTCGCTCGCTCAAAAGAAGCGTGAACGCGTCCCCAGCAGGTGCGAACTGCTTTTTGTTGGCATGGACTGGGGGCGGAAGGGCGGCGACACTGCGATCGAAACCGCTCGGCTGCTCAATCAGGCCGGTACTGTGACCCGGCTTCGCGTCGTCGGAGCAAAGCCACCGCAAGTCCTGCCTGATTTTGTGGAATACCTTGGCTTCATCGATAAAAACTCTCAGGATGGGTTGCGCCGTCTCTCTGACCTGTTTTGCGAAGCAGACTTCTTCATCCTCCCTACACGCGCAGAGGCTTCCGCAATCGTATTCTGCGAAGCGAATTTATTCGGCGTTCCCACCATCACCTACGCCACCGGTGGAGTTCCGGATTATATTCGAGATCAGGTCAACGGTGTCTGTTTGCCCCCAGGCTCACCGGCCTCTCACTTTGCTGAAAAAATCTCTCAGATCCTGTCCACGCCAGGGTGCTATCAAAAACTGTCGTTGGGAGCCTTTCATGAGTTCAAGACCCGCCTGAATTGGTCCAACTCGGTGCGTCTCTTGCTGGAATTTTGCCAAGAGGCTCTGGACAAAAACCTTGCGTCATCCGATCGCTAACTTTTCACGGGAAGGGCAGTTCTTGCTGGGCACATCTTTCTAGGGCGCAAGTTCCGGCAGATGACCAACTCGCCGGAATATCCCAACTCATATTCGAAATCTTTCAGTGCGGCGAAAAACGCATCCTCGCAGTCTTTCCCGTGGAGCTCGATGCAAATATTCCGGATTTTGTGGAGCCAGGACCCGGCAGATTCCCCGAAAACAGCTAGCTCAGCTCGTTCGATGTCAACCTTGAGAAGATCCACCGTACTGAAACCGCTCAGCTCAATCAGGCTTCCGATGTCCCACGCTTGAACACCCACAGATGTTTGCACTTCCTCAATCGGCTCGCTGACCCGAGTAGCCCATTCACGGCCGTCTCGGAACGCGCCTTTCAGCAGTTGAAGTGTCGCAGGCCTCGACCACACAGCACCATGCAGGATCTTTACCCTATCTCCGTAGGGTGAGAGGTTCGCTTTGCAGACGATCAAATTTCGCTCATCCGGCTCAACCGCCACGACGCGCGCCTTCGGGAAAATGCTCAAGAAGTATGCCGTACTGAAACCGACGTTCGCTCCAAGGTCCAGGATGAGATTTGGCTCATCCAACTCCCGCAGGCACAAATACTCTTGAAAATTGAAGATCTGATCGAAAGCATCAATGTCGCTGCTTCCGCGAAGTCGTACCTGAAGAGGATAGAGTACTTGTCGAGGGTGAACACGCCATACGGCTGGTTGGGGGAGATGTAATCTGGCAGCAAAATGCAAGACTTCCCACATCGCAACCAGTGAAGAGCCAACGGACGCTTTTGAGCCAGCGATCCTCTGGATGTGGCGGCGAATTCTTGACCGGAGTCGCAATCGAGCCAGGATTCTCATTTTAGGTTCCCAATCGCAGCAAGTGTATACCCGGCCACTTCCGGACGGGACAATGTGAATTCTAAACGAAGCCAGATACTGGCCCGGCGGACCTTGACTAGTAGCACGCCATGAATGCGCTGCGGCCTGATCGACGTAAAGCGCGGCCTCGATAGAATGATGACCAAATGACCAGGCAGATTTACTACAACGCTGCGGATCACATTTCGGCGGATACGGCAAAGGATCCATACCTCCGCCCGGCTTTCCCGCTCCGGGACAGACTGGCGCGGCAGCTTTGGAACATCTGTTGGTTGCTCCTGTATCGAACATCCCCGCGCCCGTTCCATTCCTGGCGCGCGCTGTTGCTCAGGGCGTTCGGAGCCAGGATGGGGCGCAATTGCCACTTCTATCCCGGCTCGAAGATCTGGGCTCCATGGAATCTGATATGCGCCGACCAGGTGGCGGTAGGCGATGGCGCCGAAATCTATAACCCCTCGCCAATGCGCTTCGGATCTCACGCAATCGTGTCGCAGGGCGCTTATGTCTGCGGCGCGACACATGATTTCGATGACCCTGCATTCCCCTTGCTTGCTTTTTCCATGGCCATCGGAGCCTACGCCTGGATTTGCGCGCGGGCAGTGGTGGGCCCCGGAGTCAATGTGGGCGAAGGCGCCGTGCTTGGACTAGGGTCAGTAGCAACTCGCGACCTCGAGCCGTGGGGAGTGTACGCGGGTGTGCCAGCTGTCAAAGTGAAGCAGAGAAAGCGCACCGTGGATGGCGCAGCAATTCCAGCGCCAGCATCATGCCAACCGCTCCCACCCAGGCCCTGAGCTTTTGCACGTCAGATTCACGTCTTCACACAAACGATATGAGTTCTCCGGCTCGATTCCATATCCGCTATCAGATGATCCTGGGCGTTCGCTTTTTTATTGGGACTGCTCGGGAAGCCATCAATGAAATATCGCGAGAGGGCGGCCTGGTGATCGTACCAGCCGCGCCCGCGCTCAAAAACCTTTCACACGACAAAGGGTACCGGGAAGCGCTGCTGGGCGCGGACTTCGCCATCGCAGACAGCGTCCTGATGGTGCTGCTCTGGAATCTGATGCAGCGCAAGCGGATTTCCAAGCTCTCGGGGCTGAAATATCTGCGTGTGCTGATCGAACAGGTCGATTTCCGTCAGTGCGGGAAAAGCTTCTGGGTGATGCCTTCCACGGATGCGGCCAAGCGCAATGCGGCATGGCTGCGAGCCAAGGGCGTTCCCGTGGCCGATGAGGATGTTTACGTAGCGCCCATTTACGGCGCAGAGATTCGCGACCCTGAGCTCCTTGAACGGCTTGAACAGCACCGGCCCAAGCATGTGGTACTTGGCATTGGTGGCGGAGTTCAGGAACGGCTGGGATTCTATCTCAAACAGAACCTGAGTTATCAGCCGGCGATCCATTGCGTGGGCGCGGCCATAGCCTTTCTTTCTGGAGATCAGGTCCGAATTCCAGTTTGGGCAGACAAACTGGGCCTCGGCTGGCTATGGCGAAGTGTCTCCGATCCGAAGCGTTACGTTCCTCGGTACTGGGATGCCCGGCATCTGGTGCCATTGATGCTGCGGTACCGGGACCGCCTGCCGATTGCCGGTTCCTGATCAGCCTTTATTCTCATGCCTCTCGAGGGAGCACTGCGCCAGCCTCAACCCTGCCGAGTTACGAATTATTTCTTAACCTGCCGATCTAAGTTTATGAGTCATATTATCCCACCGCGACACCATCCATTGTGTACGAGGATTTTGCGATGAGTGACAGGGCAAGTATCGCAGTAATCATCCTGACGTATAACGAAACTCTGCATCTGTCGCGGGCTCTTGAGCACATTGCCGGCTTTGCCCAGGAAGTTTTTGTAGTCGATTCATTCTCGACAGATGGAACTGCGGATCTGGCGAAGTCCTTCGGCGCGCATGTTTTCGAACACACCTTTCAGAATTACGCAAAGCAGTTTGAATGGGCGCTTGAGAATGCGCCGATCACTGCCGAATGGGTAATGCGTCTTGATGCAGACGAGATTGTGGAGGCCGACCTTGCGGCGGAGATTGTGGCAAAGCTTGCTAAACTTCCCATCGATGTTACCGGAGTGAATCTCAACCGCAAGACAATTTTCCAGGGCAGATTTATCCGTCATGGAGGAAGATATCCTCTGACACTTCTTCGCATCTGGCGCCGTGGCAAGGCGCACATCGAAGACCGTTGGATGGACGAACATATGTACCTCGCGGAAGGGCGTTCAGTGACCTTCGATGGCGGATTTGCGGACCACAGTCTGCGAGACCTCACGTTTTTCATTGACAAACACAATTGGTACGCAAGCCGGGAAGCGTTGGACGTGCTGAACAAGCGTCTTCATCTATTTGAACCGTCGTGCGTTCTCACCGCTGAATCGACGGCGCGGCAGGCAAAGTTGAAGCGCTTCTTTAAGGAATCCGTCTATAATCGGATTCCGTTTGAAGTCTCTGCCTTCGCCTATTTCTTGTATCGCTATTTCATCCAGATGGGCTTTCTAGATGGGCGCCAGGGCTTTGTCTACCACGTCCTACAAGGGTTTTGGTACCGCTTTTTGGCAGGTGCAAAGCTTCGCGAATTGGAAGCAGCGGTACGAAATGCCTCGTCCTCCGATGACATCCGCAGCAAGATTGCCGGCTTAACACGGCAACAGTTTTAGGAGGGGACTCTTTCGCACACCCCCGCGGCGCCATCTTGGATGAGCCCGGCGAAGAAACGACAGCGAAGACATGCTCATTTCAAACCGCGTCGCGACAGATTCCTGGAAAGCCCAATTCCGCTCTGCTAGTCTAAATTGACAGTCTGCTGGATCACTGTCCTGTTTAGAATGCCCGGCATGTTCGCACGCTGCATTTATACCTGTGCAAGTTCCATTCAACATCCACCCTCAAGGAGAAGAACGGCATGGCGATAAGGAAAGCGTTGGTTTGTGGCGCCGGCGGATTCATCGGCAGCCACATGGTAAAGCGTTTACGAGCTGAAGGGTACTGGGTTCGCGGAGCGGATCTGAAGAATACCGAATACAGTCCGTCGGAAGCGAATGATTTCGTGATTGCCGATCTACGTCTTCGCGAGAGCTGGGATGCAATTCTAGACGAGGGGATGGATGAGGTCTATCAGTTCGCGGCGGATATGGGTGGTGCTGGTTATATCTTTACAGGAGAGAATGACGCTCACGTCATGCATAACTCGGCGATGATCAATCTGAATGCGGCGGACTTTTCTGCGCATCGCAAAGTTAAGAAGATATTCTACTCATCATCTGCTTGCATGTACCCTGCCTATAATCAGGAGGACCCCAACAACCCCAAGTGCGCTGAGGAAACCGCCTATCCTGCGGCTCCCGACAGCGAATATGGATGGGAAAAACTCTTTAGCGAGCGGATGTACCTGGCCTTCGGCCGTAATTACGGGCTCAACGTCCGGATTGCCCGCTTTCATAATATCTTCGGGCCCGAAGGCACTTGGCAGGGCGGGAAGGAAAAGGCGCCTGCCGCACTTATTCGTAAGGTGGCTGAACAGCCCGACGGCGGACAAATCGAAATGTGGGGCGACGGCTTGCAGACCCGTTCGTTCCTTTACATCGATGAGTGCATTGAAGCAGTCCGCAGGCTGATGGAGAGCTCATTCTCAGGTCCGGTTAACATCGGATCGGAAGAAATGGTCACCATCAATCAAATGGCCGAGATGATTATGAAGATCGCCGGCAAGGAACTCTCCATCAAGCATATTCCCGGACCGACTGGCGTGCGGGGCAGAAACTCCGACAACAAATTGCTGCGCAAAGAGCTCGGGTGGGAGCCCAGTCAGAGCCTCTTCGACGGCCTGTCAAAGACTTATCCGTGGATTCACAGCCAGATCCGGGCTGCGTCGAAAAAGATTCCTGAAGTCACTGCCGGCGCCCGCTAGAAGGAAGATGAGGCGCGGACATCAAGGCGCCCGCTCACCAAATGCTAACCTTCTCTCAGCAAAGCGAATTCTTCGCCGCAGAGCGATCGCTGTTCTGACAACCCACCCCTGCTCCGGATGAAGAGCGGAGATTCGCCTCGCGTGAGCAATCGTGTAAGGAATAATCCGAGTGGCACAGCTCGCCGGTTGGAGTCTTACAATCTGCCGGACTCATTAAAGCAATCCGGGAAGACCGATCTTTACGAAACAACATCGGTCATCAAATCGTAAGGGCCAAGGTAAGTTAAGTGGCGTTGTTTGAAGAAGCGATCTGACGAAGATTATCATCGTCTCAGCGCCATTGCATTTGTTACAGGATCGGGGGATCCCACCCGCACATGAGAAAAGCGTTAATCACCGGCTGCACTGGCCAGGACGGTTCATACCTGACCGAGTTCCTTCTCGCCAAAGGATACGAGGTCCATGGTCTCAAGCGGCGCGCGTCGAGTTTCAATACCGATCGCGTTGACCACATTTTTCGGGATCTTCACGAAACCGACAACCGTTTCTTCCTGCACTATGCCGATCTTACAGACGGCAGCTCGCTCTCCTCGCTTCTACACAACCTTGAGCCGGACGAGATCTACAACCTGGGCGCGCAGAGCCATGTAAAGGTGAGCTTCGAGATACCGGAATTCACTGCAGATGTGGTAGCCTGCGGAACACTGCGACTGCTCGAAGCTATGCGACTGACTGGCGTCAAGTGCCGCTTCTATCAGGCTTCATCGAGCGAAATGTTCGGAAGCGCGGCGCCCCCTCAAAACGAGACGACGGCCTTTCATCCACGCAGTCCGTACGCCTGCGCCAAGGTCTTTGGGCACAATATTACCGTGAACTATCGCGAGAGCTATGGAATTCACGCGTCGAGCGGCATTCTCTTCAACCATGAATCTCCGCGTCGAGGCGAGACCTTTGTCACTCGCAAGATCACCCGCGCGGTAACGCGCATTAAGTACGGAGTTCAGAAGAAACTCTTTTTAGGTAACTTAGAAGCGCGTCGCGATTGGGGGTATGCACCCGATTATGTCCGCGCCATGTGGCTGATGCTTCAACAGGAAAAGCCAGACGACTACGTGATCGGCACCGGAGAGGCCCATTCGGTTCGCGAATTCGTCGAACTTGCCTTCGCATCTGTCGGCTTGGATTGGCATAAGTATGTGGAGATTGATCCCCGCTACTTTCGGCCGGCCGAGGTCGACTATCTCTGTGCAGATACCGCGAAAGCACGGAAGGCCCTGAATTGGGAACCGACTGTAACCTTCACGGAATTGGTCCGCATCATGGTTGAGGCCGACATCAAGGACCTGGAAGCTCGCCTCAAGGGTGGGACCGAAGCCCTTCAACTTGCAGTCGCTGCCGAAGGCGGGCAGTCATGATTCAATTGCCGAGTAAGCGAATTGTGGTCACTGGCGGAGCAGGGTTTCTTGGACGCCATCTAATTGCCCGGCTCAGGAAAATGGGCTGCCACAACATCTTCGTTCCTATACAGATGGAATACGACCTTACGCGCCTCGACGCGATTGAACGCATGTTCGATGAGCATCGGCCGGAGGTTCTCATTCACTTGGCAGCTGCAGTGGGGGGCATCGGCGCAAACCGCGCCAACCCAGGCCGGTTCTTCTACGAAAACGCGATCATGGGCATTCAACTTATCGAAGTCGCGCGATGTCGCGGGGTAGAGAAGACGGTGGTCCTGGGCACAATTTGCGCTTATCCGAAGTTCACGCCGGTGCCGTTTCGTGAAGAAGACCTATGGAACGGCTACCCAGAGGAGACCAACGCCCCTTACGGGCTGGCCAAAAAGATGTTACTCGTGCAATGCCAGTCGTATCGCGAGCAGTATGGCATGAACGCCATCTTCCTTTCGCCTGTGAATCTTTACGGGCCCGGTGACAACTTCGATCTGGACTCGTCTCACGTGATCCCTGCTTTGATCCGCAAGTGTCTCGAGGCAGTGGAGGCGGGGCGCGAAGAGATTGTGCTGTGGGGCGACGGGTCACCTACGCGCGAGTTCCTCTACGTGGAGGACGCGGCGGAGGGCATCATTCTGGCGACCGAGCAGTACGACAAATCCGACCCCGTGAATCTGGGCAGCGGCATGGAGATTTCAATTCGCGATCTGGCAACAACCATTGCGGAGATGACAGGCTTCACGGGGCGGATCATCTGGGACACGAACCAGCCAAATGGCCAGCCACGGCGGCGTCTGGACGTTAGCCGGGCAGAAAGGGAGTTTGGATTCCGAGCCGCAACCCCGTTTGAGGCAGGTCTGCGCAAGACAATCGATTGGTATATCAGTTCCATACCCCTCAAAGAAATACGGTGAGATTCTGGGATATTGTAATTGTGACGGCCTCTTCCGAGCGGCAAGCGACACTGTATCGCGATGAGATCGAGTGCCGGAGACTGTCCGGGAGGTTGCCGGAGAATACGCAGTTTCTGATAGTCCCCGATCCGGGTAATCGAAGGATGGGCAGCGGCGGTGCGACCATCAACGCACTTGGTGCCCTGGGCAGTCCAACCCGAATCACTTCCTCTAAACTGATCTTCTCTATGCCGTGCGTCTTATTCTGCAATTGACCGCGGCGTATGAATGATGAACCGGAGTAAGAACGTGAACAGAAAAGTGGCCGTGACGGCCTTTATCCGATTTGCGACTGCGTTAGCTGGACTTGCCCTGATGACAACAGGCACAGTTGCGGCTGAACAATCAGGGACAACGAGCAGCGCAGGACAATCTGCAAGTGTTTCAAATAGCTCGGGAGCCGACTGTGAGCCTGTCACGCGGGGTTCGCCCTACATTCCGGTCGACAGTTGGGTTTATCCGGCGGTGATGAGGCTCTATGCGCTGGGCTATATCGACAAGGTCTACCTGGGTATGCGTCCGTGGACACGCGCGAGTTTGAGCAACATGCTGGATGATACAGAAGACCGTATCGAGGATGTGGATGAAGGGCCGGTCACGAGCGAGGCCGAAGAAATATACGATGCGCTAAGACGCGAGTTGCGTAATGACACTGAAGACTCTTGCGTAGCAAACAAGGGGAGTGTGCACGTCGAGTCGGTCTACAGCGTGATGCGCGGTATGAGCGGCACGCCGCTGCGCGACAGCTATCATCTCGGCTCGACCGTCGTCAACGACTATGGTCGACCCTATGCTAACGGCTTCAATAACTACTCAGGAGCCAGCGGCTATGCGTCCGCCGGGCGGTTTGCGCTTTATGTGCGAGCCGAGTTCCAGGGCGCGCCTTCGGCGACCGGCTACTCGAGTGCGCTGGTCGGGGAACTTGCAGCACTTGACGGCACGACCTACTTCTTCAATCCCACCTGCTGGGCAAGTACCTCCCCATCAACAACTCCTTCATGTGTTCCTATGCCTAACCAGGAGCAGACGACGATGCCGGTGGGACCCATTGCTGCGGCCACCCGGGCACGCATCATGGAAGCTTACGTCTCTGCACAGGTTCTCAATCATGTCATTTCCTTCGGCAAACAGGATGAATGGCAGGGTCCGGCATTGGGCGGCGCCATGTCTTATTCCAACAATGCCGAAAACATTTATGCCTTCCACATCAACCGTATTGAACCGCTGGATGTGCCTCTGCTTTCCCGGATTACCGGTCCTTTCCGTTACGAGTTCCTAATAGGTCCATTGAAGGGTCATACGTTTCCCATCGATCCCTGGGTGCATTTGGAAAAGGTCAGTTTTCGGCCTACGCAGAACCTTGAATTTGGTTTTGAGCGCACCGTAATATGGGGAGGCAAGGACCACACGCCCATTACCATCAAAAGCTTTCTGAGGAGCTTCTTTAGCTTCGCGTCTCCCAGTTCTGCTGACAAAAACAGCCCTCGTGATCCCGGAGCCCGGTTTGGCGCTTTCGATTTCTCCTATCGGCTTCCCTTCGTCCGCAACTGGCTTACTCTTTACACGGATTCAGAGGTGCATGACGATGTTTCCCCGATCGATGCCCCGCGCCGCGCTTCCTGGCGGCCCGGTCTCTATCTATCCCATGTGCCTTGGATTCCGAAGCTGGACGTGCGGGCCGAAGCCGCTTCTACCAATCCCCCCGGGGCGATGGGCGAGGGCGGTCACTTTATGTATTTTGAGGCAATTCAGCGCCAGGGGTACACCAGCAACGGTCAGTTGTTCGGCGACTGGATTGGCCGTGAGGACCGAGGAGGCCAGGGCTGGATTACTTACCACCTAAGCGGTAATGAATGGATTCAGGTTGGAATTCGCAATCAGAAAGCCGCAAGAGATTTCATTCCCGGTGGAACGACTCTAAACGACATTAACTTCCAGGTGGTCAAGCGCATCGGCAAGGATTTCGAGATCAACGGCAACTTCACGCACGAGCATTGGAAGGCACCCATCTATCTTCCTGGCCAGCAGACTACCACCACTACAACCATCCAGCTCACGTGGTTCCCGGGAAGAAAAGTGAGTTTCTAAGAAATCCCGGGCTAATTGCGGCAGCTTTGTGCGCACGAAAGCGGGCAACTCAGCCGACGCGCGCATACGAGCAATCTCTCCGCGTCAACGGCTGACGCCCTCCGGCCCGCCAAAGGGATGATTCGCCACAAGGAACATCGATTGCGCCTCAACGAAGATTCATCTTGCTAAACTGCGGGAAAGCAGTTCAATGCATACGCTCCATATAATAGATTCGTTTTCTCCAGCGACTGGCGGTCCGCCTGAGGCCGTGCGCCAGCTTGCAAAAGCCTGTCTAGAAATCGGCGCCGGAGTCGAGGTGGTTTGCCTGGACAATCCCGATGAACCGTTTCTGAAGGGCATTCCCTGCCCGGTGCATGCTCTCGGTCACTCCTATCTTGGCAGATATCGTTTCTCTCCTCGAATGTGGCGCTGGCTCCGGGAGAATTCGGGCCGCTTCGATTGCCTGGTCATGCATGGGATATGGTCGTTCTCCTCTGTCGCGCTTCGTTTCGCGGCGCGCCGCGCTGGAAGGCCTTACGGGATATTTGTTCATGGCGCGCTCGATCCCTGGTTTAACCGGAGGTATCCAATGAAGCACCTCAAGAAGATGCTCTATTGGCCGGTGCAGTATGCCATCCTTCGCGATGCGCTGGCGGTCTTTTTTACCGCCGAATCCGAGCGAGATCTGGCGAGGACCAGCTTTCGTCCGAACAAGTGGAACAGCGCGGTCGTACCTTTCGGGATCACCGATCCGGAAGAGGGCGAGGTGGATCCCGAGGTCCAGATCGAGGCGTTCTACCGCAGGTTTCCGGACCTTCGCGGCCGCCGTTACCTGCTGTTTCTAGCCCGAATCCATGCGAAGAAGGGCTGCGATCTCCTCATCGAGGCGTTCGCGAAGGTCGCGGCCTCTGTTCCGGATGTGGACCTGGTAATGGCCGGTCCCGATCAGGAGGGAATGCAGGCGAAGCTTCAGCGCCTGGCCGAGCGGTTTGGCATCGCCGGCAGAGTGCACTGGCCCGGCCTCATTGGCGGCGACCTCAAATGGGGTGCACTGCGGGCCTGCGACGCCTTCGTCCTGCCGTCTCACCAGGAAAACTTCGGCATCGCGATCGTCGAATCTCTCGCCGTCGGACGCCCGGTGCTCATCAGCAATCAGGTGAACATCTGGGCGGACATAGAGAGCGACAAAGTGGGTTTTGTCGAGGACGATACGATCGAGGGCACGGAACGGCTTCTGCGCCGCTGGTTCGATGCGTCCCCTGCAGAACGCGACGCCATGGCCGCGCGCGCGCGACCCAGTTTCCTGAAGCGGTACACGATGAATCGGACGGCTCTGGCCATCGATCGGATATTCTCTTCCCAGGCCACAGCGCTTAGGCAGGTCCATGGCGGAGACTGGGTTTCGAGCGATGTCGATGCGCAGGCGGGCAAAAGCTGACGCTATAAACTAGAATGATGTGCGACTTCCTCATATCCGGAAGATCTAAGTTTTTTCCTTGCCGGTCCGGTGTAACCCCGACGAGCTTCGCTTAGCGCTTGCTTTGAGCCGATTCCTCCTCGACCAAAGGGCGTCTTTCCAAAGGTAAAGGAGAAAGCAGAATTCCTTGATGATTTCAATTGCCGGCTTGGGCGAAGAACGGAGTCAGGTCAATGAGTGAATATGTCATCGCAGGGCCAGAGCTTCAACAAGCCAGCAAGTCTCTTCTTCCTTCGGTCACGGATCTGATAGGGGATGTTCCGCCACATGGCGTTGTGGTTGATTTAGGGTGCGGCAATGGCTCGGTGTTGGCGCAGTTTCGCCAGCGTGGCTGGGAGCTTTACGGTTTTGATTTCTCCCGTTCGGAGATCGAGATAGCTTCCAAGGCCTATTCGGATATTCAATTCAATTGTGTCGATTTGACAACCGATCTTTCGTCTCATCCTCTGGCCGGACGGTGTGATGCGGTCATCAGCACGGAGGTGGTTGAACACATTTTCCTGCCACGACTCTATGTAAAGAACTGCTTCAGCTTCCTCAAGCCTGGCGGCATTCTGATCATTTCGACGCCCTATCATGGATACTTAAAGAATCTGGCTTTGGCTCTGTTCGGAAAGATGGATTTCCACCATACTGCTCTCTTGGATTACGGACATATCAAGTTCTGGTCTCGACGCACGCTCACGACTTTGCTCGAGGAAGGAGGATTCAAAGTGGAACGATTCGTCGGCGCTGGGAGAGCGCCTTTTCTCTGGTGCAGCATGGTCATCCTAGCGAAGAAACGCTAAACATTGACGCTGAATTTGAAGTGCTCATCCGTAAGGATTGAGACAACGCAGCCTGTTCTTCGCAAACTCGATTTGCCCATTGTCTTACCGGTTGGCACAAGCAGGTGAGGGAAGCTGTCCGCTAGCGAGCACGCAATACAAGCCGGAAACTGCACCAATTAGGCCAGGTTAGTAACGAGAAAATGAAGCTCCCGCCCAAACTTTTCCACTCAAGTTGGGTCCAACAGTTTGGGCGAATCCTGACGAGTCGTCCCTGACCGGCCCGTGGAACTTCAGCGATCGGGGGATAAGAAATGAGGGGACGAGAAATCGGGCGGGCGAGGAATTGGAGGCAAGTCATTCGGGAGGCGAAACCAGGGTGGACGCCGGCGAAATTGACGAGGAAGCGGCAATGGAATCACTTCGAAATGCGGCAATTCGTGGCCTTTTTAGTCCAAGTAAAAGTCCTGCCGTGTACACTTAGGTTCCCGGCCTTGGGATGGATGCAAAAAGATCGTGAGCCGGGTAATCGGGTCGTATATTTATAATCTGGACAGCGCAATGTGAAGTCCGGATCAGGGGCCCAAAGGTACGGGAAGCCTTCTGGAAACAGCCGGCCGTACGTCATTGCAGTCCTGCTGAGTTTCTGCCTTGCAACTCCGGAAAATCGATGACGACTCTCCCCGGAAAGGGGTATCGCCTCGGAGGAGGGTGTACGTCAAACCTAAAGGAGAGATTATGCGTTCGAAGCTCCCCCTCAAACTCATCCTCGCAGCGCTATTTGTCGCCGCGGTATTTCCCGTCTATTCCCAAGTCACGCCAGCTGCCCGCCAAGGCAGCGTGCCTATCGTCGTTGGCGCAGGATTCTCCGATTTCAGCCTCGATTGGGGACCTGGGAAAAGAATGGAAGGCATCTCGGCGTGGGTCGACTGGTATCCTAACCGTTTGCCGACGGCTCTGCAGGGCCTGGGCATTGAGGCCGCAGGGCACGATATCAACTATGGGCTTCCCGCGGGATTCAGCAGGATGCGCCAGGATACCGGCGAGGGCGGGCTGATCTACGCCTGGAATCACTATCGCAACTTCCGTCCCTACGTCAGGTATCTGGCAGGCATAGGAAGCATCGACTTCCCCCCCAGCGGGACCTATTCGCATGACACCTTTTCGGTCTTTTCGCCCGGCGGAGGAATTGAGTATCGCGCTTGGCAACATATCTGGATCCGCGGCGATTACGAGTACCAGTTCTGGCACCATGTCTTCGGGCCTCACGACCTCAATCCCAACGGCTTTACCATCGGCGCCTCATACGATTTCAGGCCGCCGGCGCCTGAGCGGAGATAGGCCACGGTACCAGTCCGATCGTGGTCCCACTGGTCGCCGAGTTCTTAAGGTCGCATTGGAGTTTCCAGAACCGAAGGAAACAGGGCGGATCAACGTGTAGTTTTCCACGTCCCAAAAGCAGGATCTGGGGCACTGGGCGAACAAGAAGTGTTCATAGGGCTGCGCTGGAAGTTCAGCGCGGGCAGTCGTACCAGATCACGTTGGTACGGTAGGCAAAAACCGGGGTGTCTTTGGTGAATCGCGCTTTCCACAGGGCAGCAGGATCGGCAGCGGCACGGTATTCGCCCAAGACCTTGCAGCGCAGATGCAAGGCATCGTTCAAGGCGTTCTGCTCCTCTACCTGCTCTAAGAACCCAGATCCGTTCACCAGCACGATCTTGCCATGGAGCTTCCCGGCCCATGTCTGCCATTCGTCCGGCTGCAGAATGGTGTATCCGTGGGAGCGATAGAGATCCTCACCAAGGTAAGCCGTCTCAGCGGCTTCGGTGTCAAACTCTAGACCAAGTTCGTAGTCGAGATAAAGAAAAAACGGCGGGTTTACGCTAACGATGGTCGCTCCACGGCGCGCATCCTGTGCCACGACCTCAGCGACCTTGCCCCAGGGCTCGTATAGGTTTGCGGTGGCATAGTGCTTTCCAGACACGATTCCTATCCAACCTGTGATGATCAGGACGGCAACTGCTATCGCCCCCAGCTTGGAATAGCGGGATGTGCGGCTCGTTACGGAAATTCCAATGGCCAGAAACAGCCATGGGAGCAGAAATAGAACCCGCTTGACGCTCATGTGTCCGCTAAGTGCCAGCAGGACCATCGCCAGAACGAAATAGACAAGCCAGCGGCGGCCAGGGCTGAGCCAGATGGCCACGAGTAGAAGAACCGTGCCCGCAAAAATGGGAATACTGAACGGTAGATACCACGGCGCGACGGCGACAGAGCCGAAGATGGAGAAGACCGGAAAACTGAATGTAACAAGCGCGTTCTTCAGGTCGATAGCAGACGCGATTGGCGCGCTATTGTTCCGCAGGTCAAAGGTGGCAACGTTAAGGAGTGGTAAGAAACTGAATGCGACGAGTGTTGCTACTACGAGGAGTGAGCGGAGGCGCCTTGTAGCTAACTTCCGATGAAATATCACTAAGTCGGCAAGAAATAACAGGAGAAGAACGACCCCGAAGTAATTAGACCAGACCATCAATAACGCCGCGATCCCAAAGGAAACCCATGACCAGGGATCATGATCGTCGAGTATCCGCAGGTAGGCCCAGGTGAGCCATGCCACGAGAAACATGCAAAAGGCGTACCACCCGGTAATGCGCCCGTATTGAAACGCAAAGGGCCAGAGCAAGCCAACCGCAAGCGTGGCCCAATACGCCCCTTTTCCGGAAAGTTTCCGCGAGCATATACCAGTGATCAGGATCCCGGCGATGAAAAAGAGGTTGGCGAACACACGAAGCATGAAGAACGAGTAGTTTGTCGCGGCTAGCCAGAAATGCAGGAGGATTTCCGATAAAGGCGGGTGTTCATTTGCAGGTTTCCCCGAGAAAAAGTCCTGCACAATCGTTAAGGGCTGTTTACCTGCGCACGCAACGAGGGTGCTTTCGTCGTCCAGGATTGTAAAGCGGGTATTCGTCGAGATCATGGCAGCCGCATAGATCACGACGATAGCGAGAGTTCCCAGCCATGAGGGCAGCCGAACGCGTCTTCGAGCCTGGACCTGTTTGTCCGTCATTCAGACCCGCAATGTCTCCGCTTCATTGATGCGGAAGAGCGCTTTGATGTGTTTGAAGGTGTTGTCGACATCGCGACGCATAAAGAGCATCTTGAAGTTCAATTATAAAGTGTCCTAACCATTAGACTTTGCGCGGATCGCCGTATTAAGTTGATCTGGCAGAGGTGCACGTTCTACGGCGGGGAACTGTGGCTCATTAAAGTATTCCACAGTTGAGGTGATTCCTGAACGATCAACTGGAGGCGTTGTTCAATGCAATCGTAATGGACGACTGTGTTGTTTTGTCACACGATTTTTTAAATGTTGGCTTTGGCGGGCCGAAAGAACAGTGTCCGGTTCGTCTCGAATGGATGACGCGCAACGTCAGTGGACGGTGAAGATGGTTTTGTTGCCGTGCGAGTGGTTGGTGGGCGCCAGTTTGCAATGTTTTATCTCAACGGAATCTTTGCGTGCCCGCACGGCCGACATCGTCCGGCGCAGCTTGATTACGTTCCGGTCCGCACAAACAGAAAGCGGTCGATAGTACCGCCGCTCTCGGACTTGCGTCAACCGAGGCTGTAATCAGCATCGCCGCAATGACACACTTGCGATTTGCTCGAGGACGTACATCGTTCCGAGGTGTTTCACCCGATCGTCTGATAAAATACCTACACCGTTCAAGCGTGGGGCATTTGTCGTGCTCGGCCTCTCTTGAGGTTGAATCAGTGAGACGTCTGGACCTCGTGATTGGCGCGCCTTTAATTTGAACGGGAGGTTTACTGATTGAAGTCCTTGGCGCGTCATCCGATGCAGCTTGACACACCTCGCGTATCTGAGGAATCCGACCTGACAACCACCATTGTCATCTGCACACGAAATCGCCCAACTTCTTTGCGGAAATGCCTTGAAGGCATCGCCCACCTGGAGCGCGCACCAGATGAGGTGATCGTGGTCGATAACACTCCGGGAGACGAAGAGACAGAAGCTGTAGCCCGGGAGTTTGCCGCAGTCTATACATTTGAGCCAATCCAAGGCTTAAGCCGGGCACGCAATCGAGGACTGGCCGAGAGCACCTCCGAGATTGTCGCGTATTTAGACGATGACGCTGTGCCCGATGAGCGCTGGCTAGAACTTCTGCTTGAGCCGTTCGCCGACCCGCGTGTAGCCGTAGTCACTGGCGGGACCAACTCACCAGGGTCTCGCGCCGGCGGCAGTAACCAGGAGCCAACTCGTTTCCTCAGCGACAAAGACCGTCAATGGTTTGAAATCGCGGCCTTTGGCGGATTGGGCATTGGCGCCAACATGGCGGTGCGCAAAACAGCGTGCATAGGATGGAAGGTCTTTGATGAACGTCTCGGCAGGGGTGCCCCGTTTCAAGGTGCGGAAGAACACCACGCTTTCGTACACTTTCTCTCGCTCAGTTACTGCGCCGCTCATGTTCCTGCCGCGATCGTCTTCCATTCCTGTCAGAAGCCAGACAATATCAAGCTGGAGGCCCGCAATCAAATTGCTTATTCGATGTTGCTGTTTTCTGAGTATCCCGGCCACCGCCTGGATCTCCTGCGATTCTTCTTCCGCCGTGCGCTGCGAAAACCGCTAACCTGGCCGCGAGATTCTCCGGACCCCGGTGAAATCATTACTTGCGGATGGCGTGTGCTGCTTGCAGAGAGCTTTAACGCAGCCCTGCTCTTCTTCCGCACTAGAAAGCTCAGCGGCGAATAGCAAGCACACCTGAAACGCCCGCAGGACTTCCTTGGAATGGATGAAACGTCCCGGCTCGCTCCGCAGCGGGTGCGGGTCGTTCTGTGTCTCCTTGCGCCCAATCAGCGGGCGGTGCAGATCACGAGTGATCTCGCCGGCTTCCAAACAAAGACTCTGCCTGGCAGGTAGTTCGCGCCCTGATGCGCCGTTACCGACGCTTTCCCTGGCCTGAAGACCATCGCACTTGAACCCCGATGGCCGTCGACCGGCTCAAAGGGGCTCACACTAAGTTACGGATGAGGCTAGCCAATGCGGAGCCCCCGCTTCAGCCGTGTACGCAGGGCCAACTTGATACGCCAGTCGCGCAGTCTCCTGATCCCACCCCGGCGAGCGCTTAGGGCAAATTCAATAAGCGAATCGCCAGGACCAACATAAGCACGTCTGAGAAGATGCGGATCGCCCGAAAGATAATTTAACCCCTCTTCCACACTGAATGCCATATCGAACTGTCCTCGAACCAAACCGCAAACCGCGTCGTTGTATTCTCCGTAGGGATATGCAAACGCGACGGGAGGATAACCCAGCAGTGCGGTAAGGTCGTCTTTGCTGCCGATCACCTCTGCTGCTAGTTCGGAAGCAGACAGCTTCGTCAAATGCGGGTGTGTTCGGCTGTGTGCACCAAACTCGATTCCCTGCCGTGCCCAGAATCGAATCTGTTCGGCGGTCATTAGTTGGAGCGAGCCACAGCCTTGGACCTCGTCCCAGGTGTTGGTCCCCGCCAACCGTTCGGTCACAACAAACACGGCAGCACCAAACCCATACTTCCTAAGAATCGGCAGGGCATAATCCGCGGTGTCGGCGTAAGCATCGTCGAATGTCACCAGAATTGGTTTCTTAGGCAGGCCCGTCCCGTGGCGAATCCAGTTGAGCCAATCGGAAGGCTTAATGCCGGTGTACCCCCTGCGGGCCAACCATCGGATCTGACGCTCAAAACATTCGGGCGACACCGTCAGTTCACGTTTGGTGCCGGGCCGCGCCGGACCAATGTGATGATAGAGGAGCGACGAGCAGCTTTGGCCGAACTCGTCTTCCAAGTCCTTCCAGGAGCCGGCGACACTCAAGGCACCTTCTAAATGCGCAACCGTGTCAGCCCAATTCAGCAAGCGTGACGCCAATTTACGGATTGGCCGGAAGCGATAGAACGACTTCTCCATGCAAAGAGGAAGCGACATGAGCGCAATCGGCGATATCGGTAAGCTTGTTAGTGCTTTCAACAGCCATCTTTTCGCTGCATGGCTCTCTGCCCACGTGGACAAGCCACAGTAGGGCCGGTACTCATGATGCTTGAGGCTTGCACGAAGATCGCCCGCCCCCAAAGCTCTTGCCTGCGATTGTAAGTAGGCCCTTGAAGACTTCACATAATACTCGTAGACAATCGCGTCCGGCCGGTAACGGAACGGCAACCCCATCTTCCACAGGCGTAAGCCTAAGTCCAGCTCTTCGGCAGCTAGAAACTGCTCATCGAATCCTCCACATCGTACGAGGATTTCCCGAGGCATTGAGCTATTCACGAGATAGGAGAGCACGTAGACTGCGGATATTCCCTCGGGAAACCGCAAATCCATGTCCGGACTAATGCGGCTATAGTAGGCATCTCCGATACGCTCGATCGCAGCGCGAATTATCGTTTGCGAACTGTCAGGCGCGATATACATGCGTCCCTGTACCACACACGGATCGTCTCCGGCATGTGCTGCACAGTGTTGCTGAAGGAGATTCGGCGTCGTGATGAGGTCGTCATCGAGAAATAACACGAGCTCGCCCACAGCTGCTCGAATACCTACATTCCGTGCGGCGCCTGCGCCACGGTGCTTCGATTCCAACACGCGCAGGGAGCACCTTGGCTTCAAGTCGCGCAGCATTTCGGCCGTACCATCGGTCGACCCGTCCATCACAACAATCACTTCGTAGTCTGGCGGCGGAAAATCCTGCGCCAACACCCCTGGTAGCGTGCGCTCCAGAACATGTCGCCGGTTATACGTGGGAATGATGACTGAAATCCTAATCATCAATGTCCTTCTCAGATCGTCGCAATGGTCAATGTTTATGAGCGTGTGAATTCAATGGAGACGCTTCGGAGGTCAATGCCCAATGGGCCACGCTCCTTAGTGTTTGGGCTTACGGCAGTAGATGTTGGTAACAACGGGAAAGCGCGCATCGTAATCATCCAATTCCTCGGGCCTAAGTTCTTCAAGCGCCAGTCCGAGATTGATGGCCACGACGGCTAAGCAATTGCCCTCGGCCTCCACGACAACCGTGCAGTCTGGCCAGACGCGCTGAAGTAGTTCCCGCCAGCCGTCGGGTGTAGGGCGCCAGAAATCAAGACCCACCTTGTCAAGACGAAAGAGTCCCGCGGCGTTGGCGAGAATCACACCGCCGGGCTTTACCACGCGAAGAACATTGCGGAGACAAAGCTCAAGCTCGCGGAAGTGCTGGAGAGTGCATGGAAGCAGGAAGCAATCGTAGGCCTCTGACGGCAAAATGTTCTCGCAATGGGCAATATCGCAAAGAAACGTAGGGTCGGAGTCTGGATCTATGTCCACGCTATGGACAATGCGAAGATCGTGACCGTACCTGCGCGTGTAAGTGTTCCGATCGATTTCTAGGACGTCCCCGGTAATGGCGGCACGGTGCCGCTCGAAGAACCGGTCAACATAATACCGATCGACTGGTGTACCACGATCCCATCCGAAATCGTTCGAGAATGGCTTAACGCGCCGAAGATTTCCCCACCATGGAAGCCCTCGTCCTCTAACTATACAGCGTAGACGTGTCGTCCACGCCGGCCCAAACGCCCGCATCACCTTGTCGCGGAGCGGTTCCGGCGACGGGTTATTTCGAGAGGTTTCCTTTCTTCCCATACGTGCATTGTACCCTCACAAAAGGGCCAGACAGTTGCGCCCTCCAGAAGAGGCAAGCAGCGATTTTGGGCTCTTGGGGGCTTCTCCGCTCGATCATGCCACAACCTCTTGTCGCTCACCCTGCTGATTTAGACAGGTTGGGCCGAGTGCGAAGTCAGTATATTGGCTTGGAAGGTGGCGCAGCATTCTCGCCGGTGCAGGAGATTCATTTCTATCCCCCGCAGTTGGTGGTTTGCGTTTGATAACCTAGAAGTCTAATTGTCAGAAAGCACCTATAACAACTTCTCGGCAAATCGATCGCACTAATTCACAAGGCACGCCAGGATATCTCGAATAGCATTGTGAATTCCAACTCCGCCTTTTGCCGCGTTTCGATACTGCCCCATAGCCGCGCCTTGAAGCATCAGTTTAATCCTTGCCTTACGCGACAGAGGCCCGTAATATCGCGCGCGCAGTTCCATGACATCAGCCCGCTTTGTCATCAGATTCATCAACCTAACAAGGCGGCCAGAAGCTAATGCCGCGTCTCCTCCAAAGGTTTCCAGGTCGCGGAGCATGCCTGCCAGCAAGACGGAGTGCTTGCGATAATATGCCTCGCTTGCCCTGTATTTCTCCGCGAGGTCCGGGGGAAAGATCCGCTTCAACAGGGAGGTCCTGGCGTGTGGAGGCGACTTTAATATCCTTGTCCATGCGTGATTAGTGTCTGAATACACGCGCCACCGCATCAATACTTCGGGGATATAGAGCACCTTATCCATCGCGGTTGCGATTTCCAGGAGCAGGACATCATGGCCGAACTCGACGTCGCCTGCCACTTCTTTATAGTGATCTGGCGCTAGGGAGCGTAAGGTCATTTCCAGCAGTGACTTTCTGATCACGATCGCATGCCCGGGGAAGTCGCGCTTCCGCAAGTATTTCCGAAAGCGGCGGTGGGCAGGGTAGACAACTCCCACTGGATTGCCATCCTCGTCTACCCATTCGGCCGCATGTGCAAGGAGAAAGGCATCGGACTCCCGGCTGGCTTGGAGGATACGAGCAAGCTTGTGCGGGAGCCACTCGTCATCCTGATCGCTAAACGCTATAAGGTCTCCCTGGCACTTCTGTGCCGCCTGGAGGAAGTTAGCAGTATAACCAAGTTGCACGGAGTTATGGACGATAACTACAGGAAACGGAGCCAAAACAACGAAATTGTTAATGATACTTACCGTCGAGTCTGTCGATCCGTCGTCACAAATAATTAACTCGGATGGGAGCAAGGTCTGCCGGACGAAACTGTCAAGCTGCTGGCGAATAAAACGTTCTCCGTTATAGGTCGCCATTGCAATGGATATCTTTGTCATCTGAAATCTCGTTCAAAAACTGACCTGTCGGTCACGGCAGGCTAGGCCGGCAAACAAATCGCAGATCAGAACCAGACACGGCTCCGAGCCAACATGTTAGAAGCATTATTCGTTGCCTTGAAGGCCTGCGACAGGGCCCGGAAGCGGCTCAAGCAATTCGGTATTCCATACCAGGTTTGGCCTCAATGCGCCGGGCCAGTGACCGTGGTAGGCGCCGCGCAGTTCGCTGGCAGCATCGTGAATCTCAAAAACCAAAAGGTCCTCCCAATCGGCGACCACGGTGGTGCCTACGCCATTCAGAAATACCGTAAAGTGGAGTCTGTAAGTACCGTTGTTCATCAGGTCGGCGGGTACAACAAATGAGCTCCGCAGCAGACCCGCGGGAGCTGGAGATTCACGATTCTCGGCGGTGGCAAACACGCTGACGCCATGCTCGTTGAATATTTCTGCCGTTAAATCCAAGCGGCTCTCTCTAGCAAGCTTCCAGCAATCGAACTCCACCGCGAAAGAAGTGCGAACTGTAAGCTGGTCAGTGGGAGACCCATTGAGCGGGCGGACACGCGCCCGATGAAGGCGGATCATGTCGTTTCCCGGCGCCGTCTCAATATTGTCATGGACTACTTCTTTGAAGGTAGGCAGCCAATTCTGCAGGTAACGGGATGTAACCGTTGCGGGCGGTCCCTCCAGAATAGCGCGGCCTTCGTGTAGACAGATGGCTCGTGTGCACAGACTATCGACGGCCAGCATGTTATGGCTGACAAAAAGCACCGTCCTGCCCTGGCTCGCGGCATCTCCCATTTTGCCCAGGCACTTTTTCTGAAAAGCAGCATCGCCCACGGCCAAGACTTCATCCACCAGTAGAATTTCGGTCTCCATATGCGCCGCAACCGCAAAGGCAAGCCGAACGTACATCCCGCTCGAGTAGTGCTTTATTGGAGTGTCTAAAAGGCGGCCACATTCCGCAAACTCCACGATCTCGTCGAATTTGTGTTCGATCTCCCGGCGGGTCATGCCTAAAACTGCCCCGTTGAGGAATATATTCTCTCGTCCGGTAAGTTCCGGATGGAAGCCGGCTCCCACTTCGAGCAAGCTGCCGACCCGGCCTCGAATTTCTGCCTGCCCCTCCGTCGGCTTCGTGATCCGCGACAGGATTTTGAGAAGAGTAGACTTGCCGGACGCATTTCGCCCGATGACTCCCAACACTTCGCCGTGACGCACTTCCAGCGTCAAATCTCGCAGCGCCCATAGGTCGCGGTCGTCGTTTGCTGACTTGCGCCCTCGTGGCGCCATCGCGCGCAACGGGGCGCGGAGCACACCGGAGATCGCTTCGCGCAGAGTGCGATAGTTCGGACGCTGGCCAATCCGATAGCGCTTACCAATGCCTTCGCAACGGATCGCGATCGGGCCGCCACTGTCAGATGAAGTCCGCAAAGGTGTCCTCGGTTCTGCGGAAGTAGTAGAGGCCGGTCAGCAACAATGCCGTGCCCGTGAAGAGGGCGAGCATGACTGACTGGGCGGGAAAAGCTCCTTCAGCGTGCAACGCCCAGCGAAAGCCCTGCACCCCTCCAACCATGGGATTCAACTCATACAGCAGGCGCCAGCGCTCCGGTACCGAACTGATCGGATACGCAATAGGAGTCGCGAAGAACCAGAATTGCACTAGAAAGTTGACCGTATGGCGAACATCGCGGAACTTGACGTTGAGCGCGGAGAGCCACAGGCCCGCGCCCAGTGACGACAGGATCACCGGCAATACAAAGAGCGGTAGTAGCGCATCGGAGGCTGCGGGCGCGATGCGAAAATACACAAGAAACAAAGCCAGCACGAAAAGACTAATGGCAAAATCGAGCAGGCTGGCCAGAATCGCGGAAAGGGGCGCGAGCAGCCGCGGGAAATAGACCTTGGCGATCAGTTGCTCGTTGCGAACGATGCTGTTGCTCGATTCGGTCAAACCCTGGGCAAAGAGCTGCCAGAGCACCATGCCGGCATAGACAAAGACGGGATAGGGGAGATTATCCGACGGCAAATGAATTATGCGCCCCAGAAACACGGCCACCACTAGCGCAACGGCCAGCGGTTGCAGAATAGCCCACGCAATACCAAGCAGCGTTTGCTTGTAGCGGACCTTAATGTCGCGCCAGGTCAGAAAGTACAGCAGCTCGCGGTGCCGCTTGAGATCGGCCCATCCCAGGCTCCAGGAGGAATCCGAGCTCCTGATGAATGTCGTGGCAACCGCTTTCGCTCGCTGGCTATCGGAAGGAATCATCTGACCGCTTTGGATCAAGCGAGATTATTTGAAGTGGACAATGACAAGTTTACTATAGAGTCTCTGGATTGAACCCATATGGACCGGCAGACTGAGGGAAGCTTGCCGAACCTCAAAGTCGGAAAGAACACAAACCGACCGGGAAACTGGATAGTTTGAAGAACGAACACAACACATCGGGCGGATTTGAAGCGGTAAGGCATCAAGAAGCGACCCCGTCCGAGCACCCCAGAGCAACGGGAGCTGGAGCGCCGCTGCAGCGCAAGGTTGCAAAGGAGTTCTCCCGTGCTCTTCGTCGCGCCGAAAAAGCAGCCGCAACCGGCAAGCCTGAGTTGGCGGTGGAATGGTGCCGTTATGCGACGTTGCTGGCGTGGGAAGCAAATCCAGGTTTTTTCTATTGCCACGAAATGGAGCATCTTCTTGCGGAAATTGGCCGAAGATACTTGCGTGGGCCAGCTTCAACGCCATCCCCATGTCCGGGAGGTCCGCGACGTTTCCTGCACGTGATAAGTCCCGATACAGCGTACGAGACTGGAGGAACTTCCCGAGCAGTTTCCCGTTGGATCGAGATCTGTGCGCAGCATGCGCCTTCTGAGCATCACTCCATCCTTCTCACGCGACTGCGGGACAAGCCAATTCCAACCTGGCTCGGCGATTCCGCCCGAAAAACTGGCGGAGACCTTATCGCGCTTCCTTCCGGGCTCTCGTGGCTGCAGGCCGCCGCTGATTTGCGCTTTCGCTCAATCGGCTTCGATGCCGTCGTCCTCCACATTCATCCCAACGATCTCCTGCCTAGCCTCGCCTTCTATGACCGGCCCCGTCCAGTGTTGTACTTCCGGCACTCCGATCACCTCTTCAACCTCGGGCTTGACCTAGCCCAGGTGGTTGCCGATATTCGCCCTGTCGGACATGAGATGTCAGTTCATTGTTGCGCCAAAGCACCGCGAAAGGTCATGCTTCCGCTGCCGCTAGTCGACGAGGAGCTGGCACCCTGTGACAAGGCGGAAGCGCGCAGGAAGCTCGGACTTCCAGCCGACGCATTCGTCTTTCTGACCATTGGCTGGCCTTACAAGTTCACTCCCATCGATGGCTACAATTTCTCCGAAGTCGTTCGGTCACTTTGCGCGTCGAATACTCGAGTTTCCGTCATTGCAATCGGTCCCTCAGAGTCGACGCCGTTTCCCGGTTTGGGGCAATCGATGGCAGGCAGGTTTCTGCCAGTCGGTTCCGTCAAGGATCGTGAAATTCTCGAACTCTACTACCGCGCCACGGACATCTATCTGGACGCTTATCCATCCAGCTCCTTGACAGGTGTCCTCGATGCTGCCCGGCACGGCCTTCCCGTTCAGCGCTTGTATAACCGTTCTCAGTGCCTTATGTGGGGCAATGACGTGGGGCTTGACTCCGTTATGCTCGGCGCTTCCACCCAGGAGGAGTTCATTCGAACATCACTCGAATGGATGGAGTGGCCGGAGGAGAAAAGGCAGGAACTCGGAGCCCGTTTTAGAGAAGCGGTATTGCGAGATCACTGCGGCGCATCCTGGAAAAGTCGATGGCTCGATCCGGCCGTAAAAGCCCTGATGTTGCCGGCGGCTACATCAGCTGAGCTGGAGCCGAAGGACTCGCAGAGAAATGAAGCAAGTTTCCCCGGACTCGGTATCGCCGTCTCGGAGTACGATTGGCCCAGCGACATGTTCGTCGCCGCAACCATCAACGACGACGGCAGCCTTCCCCGCCCCATCCGGATCTCCGGGGTCCTTCATTCCATTTGGCCCTTGCTCATTCACGCGCCGGACGACCGCACAGGACAGAGGCGGCTCTCGATGTTTACTTCGCTCGTTTCGTCATGCATGCCAGACCAAGTCCGGACTGCAATACGCTGGATGCGGCGTGCAATCTTCAAGAACCTAAGGCATCAGCGCGAATCATCCAATTGAACCCGTCTTGGAAACGGAGTTCATAGGGCCAACCTTGCCTCTTAGACCGTCGATCAAGCCTCGAAAACTGAACCACAAAACCCCAAAGCGCTCCTTGTCGAACAGAAGAATGTTGACATGATCCGTCCAGAGCCTATGGATCAATACTCTAATGTCGCCGCGGCTTACTGGCAGCTTCGTTATGACGTAGATCGTATTGCGTGTGAGGTAATAGCGCGCTTCTTTTCCATAATGGTCGTACCAGGCATCGATCCATAAGAACCTATGCCGTTTCTTCAGTCCCTCCTGGTGAAGAAACACAGCTTCCGGGCAGATGTATGCGCCGAAGCCGGCGCGGACAAGCCGCTTGTAAAAGTCGACGTCCACAAAGTAGATGAAGAGATCTTCGTTAAACGGCCCGACAACGTCGAACACTCCCAGCCTGATGAGGCTTCCAGCCGAAATGACTTCTCCGCCCTGCAAAGGCAATCCGCCGTTTGCCCGCGGCGGGCAATAAAGATACCGCTGGATATTCCGGTCGAAGGGGCTGGCCGCCAATATCCCAACGTTTCGTATTCCCGCCCGATCGAGAGTTTCGTATCCCCGCACTAGCTCTTCGACCATGCCGGGAGTCGCTTCGCTATCGTGGTCCAGCAACAGAATCCACTGAAACCCCCCGCCGCGCGCCCACTCGACGGCCTGGTTGAAAGCACGCGCAATGCCTTCGTTGTGCTCATTCAGGATTACCGTGACTGAATCGGGAGCAGTCAGCCGGCTTAGCTCGCGCCGCGTAGGTTCGCCCGAGCCATTCTCAACGATCAATACATGGCCAACTTGGTTTTGTATGGCATCTACGCAGCGGTGAAGCGCCTCGCCAATGTTGAACGTGACAATGGCCGCACAGATTTGAGATCGATGCGGGAATTCGACCGGATCGAGCTCCGTTTGCACCGGGTCTAGCACGCCTTTGCCCCAAATGAGTTTACGCATCGGGCGACGTGCTCAACTTGCTCGCTGCTGAGCGTGGCAAACATCGGGAGCGACAAGATTCGACGCGCGAGGCGTTCGGTTACGGACAAGTCACAGCATCGGTGCTTGATCGCTTGCATCGCCGGTTGAAGGTGACACGGTACGGGATAGTGGATGAGCGTCTCAATATCCTGCGTGCGCAAGTGCTCTTGCAGCTTGTCGCGTTCTTCGCTTTGGATCACAAAAAGATGGTAGCTGTGGACATAGCCGGACTTGACCGTGGGAGGAGAAAATCGTTTCTCCAGGCGGGTTTCATAACACTTGGCCAAATTCCGGCGGCTTTCGTTCCATTGCTCCAAATGCGGTAGCTTCACCCGTAAGACGGCAGCCTGTAGTTCATCTAGTCTGCTGTTGTAACCCATCACTTCATTACGGTACTTTCGCGATTCGCCGTAGTTGCGCAAGCGCCGCAGCCGCGCCGCCAACTCCGCGTCGGCGGTCACAATCGCGCCGCCATCGCCGCACGCTCCCAGATTCTTGCTCGGATAAAAACTGAAGCAACCCATGTGCCCCATGCTTCCGGCTTTCCTGCCGTTGTAAGTCGACCCGTGTGCCTGCGCCGCATCTTCGATCACGCACAACTTCTGCCGCGCGGCGAATTCGAGGATGGCGCCCATATCCGCGCAGTGGCCATAGAGATGAACGGGAACGATGGCCCGCGTTTTTGGAGAAAGCGCCTCTTCAAGCTGGTCGGGGCGCAAGGTGTAAGTTTGTGGGTCGATGTCAACAAATACCGGTGTAGCGCCCGTTGCGGCGATCGCCAATGCTGTTGGCATGGCCGTGTGGGCAACCGTAATGACTTCGTCGTCCGGGCCAATGCCGCATGCAAGAAGGGCGAGTTGCAACGCTTCAGTTCCCGAAGCCACGCCGACGCAATGCTTCACCCCGCAATAGGCAGCGAATTCTGCTTCGAATGTCTCAAGCTCCTGGCCCAGGATGAATCTGCCCGAACGCAGCACACGCTGGATCGCCGCATCAAGCTCGGACGCGATCGCGACATGTGCCGCCTTGACGTCATTGAACAGCACTTTCATTACGGTCGTGTTCCCACCGCACGAAGAAACTCCTCATAGTCCCGGATGTACTCGTTCGGATCGTAGTAGGTCGAAACCAAGGCCAGACAGACCGCTGCAGAAGAGAAGTTGACGAGTTCGCGCCACAACATTGGGGGGACGTAGACACCTTTCCACGATCGGTTCAACCCAATGGTCCTGCGCTCGCTCCCGTCATCAAGGACCACGTCAAAGCTGCCCGAGGCAGCAATGATGAACTGCTGAGTCTTCCTCAGCGCGTGTCCAGCCCTGGTTTCGCCTCCCGGGACGTCATATAGATAGTAGACACGCTTGATCTCAAACGGGACATGCCTCCCGCCCTCAATGAAGCTCAAATTGCCGCGCGGGTCCGCGATCTTTGGCAGCTCAATGATCTGGCATTGCTCAATACCCACAGTTCACTTCTTTCCTTGCAGACTGCGTCGCAAACGCCTGGCCTGCCTGGGAATTTGTACCACGGGAGTTTCAGTGTAACGCTTCGTAAGGCAAGTTGATAAGCTCGCCAAGAGGAGGATAGAGCGAAACCAAGGCTGCCAGCGGTAGGATTGTCGACTCGAGAATTCAAGTTCCAGTTTCGAGTACATGGGAGCCACCTCTCGGTAGGTGGGACTCCTCCCATTCACGAATTCTGCACTCGGCGCGCTGAGCTGCTTTGACCAGTCTCTCCCGAACGCGGAGCCACCCTTCAGGAGTCTGGACAAAATGCACCAAATCGATTGCCTCGCCGCCGATAACTCGGCCAGCGTGCTCAACTTTCACTTGACTGAATCCGAGCTTGCGAACAAGGGAATGAACTGCATAGTTGTTCGCCACAGCAACTGCCTGCATCTGCGTCAAGCCCATCTGTCCATAGAACAAATCAAAAAGCAGAAGCAGTGCGGGAACAGCCGCTGATACGCCGGGCCGAACCACAGTTCTCCCAATTTCCGCACGAGTCTCTTGCAGATTGTAAACAGAGTGAGTACCCAGCGGAATCTCGTGCGGGGTCTCAATCATAAAGTAGTAATCACCTTCCCTCTCAAAGTAGCTATTCAACCATCTCTCCTGGCCGGCTACGTCCGCAGCGGAGTCGCCGACCCGGCCTTTAGCGTGATCCAAGTTTCGGAGCCAAACGATGAATCGCGCATCGTCCAATCGAACTGGACGGAGCCTGACGCCATAGCCTTGCGTAGTCAGTGAATGTCGCATAACAGATTGTTGGGGGTACTAAAGATGTTTTCTGTCACCACTCTCACGCTCTCGGCCAGCAATTCCAGCGCGCCAGGACATCCTTGCGGTTCCGTTCGACCAAGGCGTGAGGAAGCTTTGCCAATGGCCAACGAGACTTATGTCCTTTCCCGGTGAAAGCAAGGAATTTCTACGCGTCGATGCGAATTTACTCCCTGGTGACTTGATGCTACACCCTCTCGAAGATTGCTCGCATTCCAGTTTCTCTCACCGCAAGTGGTAAGAAGATGCCGGGCGCTCCGTTACTCAAGCGTTCGGGAGCCTAATCCCGCAGCCTCCGCGTGGGTAGCGCCCGATCCGGCGCCGATGGTGACCAGCCGCTCTGCTTGCCGGGTGCGATAGTCGTCGTAGGCTTGTTGCCACACCGGCGAAGTCAGTTGCTTGGCAAGCGGCTTCTTGTACTCCAGCTCTTTAAGGAAGTACCCGCACTTGCTGCAGAAGCGCTCGGCGAGATCTTCCATGTCATCGTCTACTGACGGAAGCGACTGCCTGCCGATATTCCACTCAAAAATGCGATCCATGCCGGCGGCAACCGGGCAGTGATAGTACCCGGTCGGCCCGAGTCCCGTTCCACACCGGTAGGTGTACTCGCAGGCATTTCGGAAATCGACTTTGCCGTACCCCTCAACTTCTTCCGGAGAGAGGTTGAAGGTCGAGTGCTTGAGTTCGGCGGGCCGCTTTCCGCTTTTGTTGCTGTTCTCCACCTCAATATCTTCGGGAACCTGCGCAACCACCTGTTGCACTTTGTCCCCGGCCCCATTGGTCAGAACCTTGATCCTTGTTTGCGGCGAGTAGCGATTGCGATAGGTGCGCAGAATGTCAATGATCTTGAGAAAGTCCGGGTGCATGGTCGGTTCCCCGCCGGCGATCTCCATGAGATTCCAGTGGTAATCGGCAGCCGTACACTCGTCGACAAAGCGTTGGATCTGTTCGATGGACATTTGCGTATCCGCGGGGGCCTGGGCAGAGGATTCGTCGCAGTTGAGGCAGCGGAGATTGCATGCGTAGGTTAGTGCGATCCCAATCACGCGCCGATTGCGGCGGAACTGAGGGCCCAAGACACGGGTCACTCCGGGCTGGACACGCCAGAAATCGTACATGCCGCGCAGTTTGAGAGCGGGATCCAACGCCCGAGAAAACAGCCCCCGCACCGACGAAGGCAGGTATGGCTTTACGCGTTTCCTGTATGCGGTGAGAAATCTGTCAAGAATCCTCAAGGGGGGATCCTCCGGGGGAACACTAGAAGGATCATACCAAATTCTGATGGGGGAGACTTGAGCTTGGTTGAAGGCTCAAACGCTGTTTCGCCCGTTCCGAGAGAGCCGGGATGCTAACTCCTTTGAAAGTGGCGAAGTATCAACTGCCGCTGTCATTTCTGAACTCAATGCGGAACATCGTCGGCAGCAGTGCGCGATGGGGTGAATAGCCCGTCATAGACAGCGACGGTCTGCTCGACCATTCGCGCGATGGAAAAATCGCGGAGCGCCCGCTGGCGCCCGGCAATGCCCATCGCTTCCCGTCTGCGGTCATCGGAAATTAACTCGCGCAGACGCGTTGTAAGTTCGGCAGGTGCGGCGACAGGAACTAAGCAACCAGTTTCGCCATCTTGCACCAACTCGAGTAGACCGCCAACCGCGCTTGCAATTACCGGCAAACCCGCGGCCATCGCCTCCAATGCCGCAATTGGGAAACCCTCATCGAGAGACGGCAGAACAAAAATGTCCCACCCTGCCATGACAGTCGGAAGATCCTCTCTCCAACCGATGAAGGAGACGTGGCCAAAGATCCCGAGCCTGTGACACTCCTGTTCCAGGATGGATCGCAGGCTCCCATCGCCCGCGATTTCCAATCGAAGGTCATCAATCTGACGCGTAAGTACAGCCAAAGCCTCGAGCAGATATCTGAGTCCTTTGATCGGCTCAAGGCGACACGCCGTTCCAATCACGAGCCCTTTGTGCGCTCTGCGCTTCTCGGGGAAAAGAGAACCATTGATACCCGGATAAATGACCACGGCGCGCGAATCCCGGGAAAAATCCGCCACGATTTGCGAAACGGCTATCAAAGCATCCCGTTCAGGTAAATTGCAATGGGAAGGGACGATCCCAGTGCTCTCGTCGGCACGGAAATGGAGAGTACGCACCATTCGGGCATGGGTCAACAACCGCCCCATACCGGTCAGTAAACGCCCACCTGTGTGTTGGTGAATGATGCTGAATTCGGCTGACCGCAGGAGCAATGCATACCGTGCCGCTCCCAACGGATCACTGGTGCCGCCGTTCCAATTCACGCAGGTGGAACGAATGCCGGCGCGACGCAAATGCCCGGCAAGCGGGCCCTGCTTCAGAAAGCAAACGTGAATTTGATAGAGCTCTGGATCAACGCCAGTCGCCAAATCCTCGACAATTCTGCAGATTGCAGTGCCGCGCGGCTCAGCTGTATCCAGGACGTGAAGGACGCGCCGTGGATTCATTCCCTCTGTCCTTTAATTCGCAGCGATTTCATCGCATCCTGGCCGTCGTGCTGGCGCGAGTCAGCTCGCAATCTCATCGCAAATATAGCACGCGGAATAAAACCGGCCTCATGAACCATCCTTGTCAACTCGCCGGAATCATGAGACCCGCCTTGTTGTCGGGTCTCATCGTTGCGCACGACGCAGCGGAGGCCTCTATGAGACCGGTTGTAGCCCCTGATCCTATGTGGCCGAGTGCGCCGTCCCGAGTGGGGATTACATTCCACGAGGACATTACCTTCGCCAAAAGACTTCGATAGGTCCGTCGCCACAGCTCTCAAGTACCCGAAGGAACGCCTGAACGTCAAGCCAACGATCCAAGGCTAATCCATTCCTGCGGTCCCAAGTATAGTTGAACTGTCCGCTGGACGACAATCCTCCCAGTAAGTCGACACACTGCAGTAACTCTTGCCTGGACTCAGGAAGGCCGATTTCGAATGAAAGGCAAGGAACAGAGCGGTGCAAACCCTGCAACACTTCCAGCTCGAATCCCACTACGTCGATCTTGATAAAAAATGGGAGTCCATAAGCTTCAATCAAATGGTCAAGAGTCGTTGTCTCGACGATTTTCATATCTTTGTATTCGATGGTATGCAACGATTGCTCAGGCCGATTTGTTGCTTCACTTACTATGCTGGCCCCCTTCTTGCTTAGGGTATTAAACACGGATCCCGGGGCGCATACCAGCATTGTCTCAGCGGCAACTTTCGCACCAACTGCCTTGCCGACGATCATTACCGGCTGTGGCCTCATCCTATATCGGAGAAACTTCTGTCGCAAGATAGCCTGACTGTGCTCATCGGGATCGACTGCAACCACTTGCGCGCCAATCCTCAGGAAAGTATCCGTCTTGTCGCCTATATTTGCTCCAATGTCAAAGATCAGGTCGCCTGGCTTGAATCCATCGAGCACCGCGCGATAGAACGCGGCTTCCCGATCTTTGTCTTTAGATAGCTTTCTATTGGTCAAGTTCAAGTAGAGATCGTAGACAAATGACGCCCTCAGCCGATGATAGACGCCGGATTTCTTCAGGATAGACAAGAGGTTTTGCTTTGTTGCGTACATGCGAGCGCAGCTCAATTCATGGGTATCGACTTTTCTTACCGAGGATATCATCCGGCATTTCCATCGAATTTAACCGGCCGGGACTTCGACGCGTTCATGCGGTATCCGAGCCGGTAACCGCGCGTCTCTCAGCCGGTAGAGGGCCAGAAAGCAAAGCACGATTCCTGACAGCGGCGTAAGTAACGGCTGCTCCAGAAACCGGTTCGTGGTAACCGCAACGATGAAGGTCGCGAACATTGCGTCTTCGAAGATTGTCGATTGGCCCTCCCACGCCCGCTTACCCAGAAAGAGCAACGCCGGCGCGGCCAGAAGGTAAGCGTGCCGCCATGAAACAGGCGCAACGCAACAGGAGAGGAAGAGAAATATCGCGATCGTCTCGACGCGTGTCTCTCCTCCGGTGCTGTCGTCGTGCCTCGGGTAGCTGAGCCAGCCGGCGAAACAGACCGCAAGCGCGGAAAGCGCCTTCCCCACCCAAATCACGCCCGGCGGGGCGATACCCGTCTCTGATCGAGTCCAGAGAACCCGGACCACGGTGTTCAACGATCTGGAATCGGTATCGATGGCCGTACTTCCCATCGACGGCAAAACATGGAAGAAGTATAGATCCAGGGCTCCCGGGCCATTGACGGCCAGGAGGATGCCGGCGATAACGACGCACCAGAACGCAATGGCGCGCAGATACTTCCAGTCGCCCCAGGCAATCAGTGGAATCACAACAACAAGAGGCGTGAGCTTAATGGCGGCCGCCAGCGCAAAAAACAGTCCCGCGCTGTACTTGTTCCCCCGCACATAGAGGTTGATTCCGCAAACCATCAAAAAAAGCAGCAGGATGGGGACCTGGCCGTAGAGCAGGCAATCCACGGTCGGAGTCGAGACAAAGAGATAGAAAATGAACGGCGCAACATATCTTGAAAGTTCCTGGCCGGGCGTGCGCACAAAAAAGATACCCGCGCCTGCTAATGCAGCGATGTTCAGTACATACCACGCATGGAGTGCCGTAGAGACAGAAACGAAAGTGAACGGCACCAGAAGATCGGCGAGAGTGGGCGGATAAACGTAGGCATAAACATCGGGAACCCCGTGTGCTTTCGCCGTCCGCGCAAAAATCGAATTGGGATCGGGCGACGTCTCCGTCGGGTCCACATCTTTCCCAATTTCCGAATAGATGGCCTCGCTCGAGTGACCGCGCACCATCCAGGCCGCGGCGTAATAGCACCTGAAGTCCAAACCTGCCCCGCCACGGGTGAAAGCTTCTGCAAGTGGAATGTAAGCCGCCCGAACCATCATCAGCGCGAGCAGACCGAAGGCCAAGAGCGTCACAAGCCTGCGGACGTTAATGGCGGGTTTGATTTCGCCTTGCATACATCGAAAGGATACCGCAGGAACGAGATGCGCAACTGCGCTTTGTTGCACTGGGCTGTCATGTGCGCATGCTAGAATGCCCCCATCATTCACGCGGCGCGAACGGGTTTTGTAATTGCATTTCAACAAGACCGGCTTGTGTTTAAGTCAGTAACATAAGATGCCTATGAGCCAAGCTCAACTGAAGACGCGGATCGACATTCAAAGCACAAGCGCGAGTGAAATGCGGGCATTTTTTATCGGCCTGCTTTTGCTTTGTGCGTGCACTTTAATGTACGAAGTCATCCTTACCCGCCTGCTCAGTGTCGTCTCGTGGTATTACCTCGCGTTTGTTTCCGTCTCGATGGCGATGTTCGGGATGACAGCCGGCGCGCTCGTAGTCCAACTGCGCCCCGCGTTCTTCGTGAGGGATATGCTGCCGATGCGGTTGTATCAGGCTGTTTTGGCCATGGCCGCTTCCATGCCACTGGCCTTGCTGATCATGCTGGCCATTCCAGTGGGCATATCGCTGTCCCTGCAGTCGGCGGTCTCATTCCTGCTGTTTTCAAGTGTCGTTGCCGTGCCTTTCTTTTTCTCCGGCGTGGCGGTGTGCATAGCACTCACCAGAATGTCGTTGCCCAGGGGCCGCGTGTACTTTGTCGATCTCGCCGGCGCGGCTCTGGGTTGTCTGGGCGCTGTCGGATTGCTGAGCATATTCGACGCGCCAAGTGCAATATTCGCGATCTCGGCTCTCTTGTTTCTGAGCGCGGCGGCCCTTGCCGTCTACGCTCAACGGCCCCGTTTACGTGTGAACTGCCAGATCGCGGCGGCATCGATTCTAATCGTGGCATGTCTCAATGCGTCAACCGTACATGGAATTCAGCCGATTTGGTCGAAAGGCTCAATTGATCATCGCAGCCACATCTTCGCCGAAGTGTGGAACTCAATCTCCAGGGTGCGCATCTACGATTCGGGGCGTGGTGAACCACTCTTTTGGGGGCCTAGCCCTTACACGCCCGCGTTGCAGGTCGATGCGATGAATTTGGACATCGACAATGACGCGTCAACCCAGATGTTGCACTTTAATGGCGACCTTTCCACTCTGCAGTTCCTGCGTTATGACGTCACTTCGATCGGAGCCGAATTACGTCACGGCGGCACGGCGGCGATCATCGGTGTGGGCGGCGGCCGCGACGTCCTCAACTGCGCCGCAAACGGCTTCACGCGCATCGTCGGAATCGAGATAAACAGCGCGATTGTGAAGCTGACGTCCCGGCGGCTGGATTCGTACTCCGGATTCTCAAAAATTCCCGGCTTTGTGTTGTATAACGACGAAGGGCGCAACTTCCTCGCTCGCTCAGACGAGAGCTTCGACGTGATCCAGGCATCGCTGGTCGACACCTGGGCGGCAACCACCGCCGGCGCCATGACTCTGTCGGAAAACTCGCTTTACACGGTCGACGGCTGGCGCGTCTTCTATCGCCACCTGAAACCCGGCGGCGTCATTACTTTCAGCCGTTGGTACGACGGTCCCCAGGACAACCAGACTTACCGGCTGTTCTCGGTCGCATGGGCCATGTTGCTGTCGGAAGGCGTTGCCGATCCGTCACGACAACTTGCCTTGATTCAATCGGGCGGGCTCGCGACGCTGCTTGCCAGCAATCAGCCGTTCAGCTCCGGGGATATCGACGCCCTGAAAAAAATCTCCGCCGAAATGGCGTTTACGCCGCTCTTTCTGCCTGGAGAGCCCGTCACCGTTCCTGAACTTCGCCGAGTATTCCAGTCCAGAACACTGGCGGACATGGCTCGGCTACAGGACGAGAATGGTGCGGACTACTCGCCAACATTTGACGGCTCCCCGTATTTCTTTAATTCCGTCCATATCCGCGCGCTGCCCAAATTCCTTTCTCGCCGCGGGCCCATATCGAATCTGCAGGCTAACTTGTGTCTTTTTGCCTTTTTCTTGTCGGCGATTATCCTTGTCATCGCCGTCATCGCTCTCCCGGCATGGATCGCCTTAAGGCAACTGAGCGAAAGAAGTCCCGCGCCGAAGGGAGCCATCGCCTATTTCGTCAGCATTGGATTGGGCTTCATGTGCGTTGAACTGGGCATGATGCAACAGCTATCGATCTTCCTCGGCCCCCCCGTTTACTCCATGGTTGTTGTGCTCGCCGGCTTGATCCTCTCGGCGGGCGTTGGAAGTTTTGTTTCCGATCGCTGGCCCGCAAGCGCCACGTGGCAACTCAGAATTTTGCCGGCTGCCGGCGCTGCTTTGGTGGTCTTATATTTCGCGCTGGTCCTGCCTGTGATACACGCCTATACCGCGGCCCTGCTGTGGCAGAGAGTTCTGATCTGCCTCGCGCTGATTGCCCCTCCCGGCTTCATGTTGGGCTTTTGTTTTCCCATCGGCCTGCGTTGGATGGCGGCTATCCACCAGGAACACAATCTGCCCTGGATGTGGGCGCTGAACGGTGCTGCGGGGACGCTCGGCAGCTTTGTCGCCATGCTCATCTCAATGGAGACAAGCATTGGAACCTGCGTGCTAACGGCCGCAGCTTTCTATCTGCTGGCCGCTCTGGTACCTCTGCCTCGGCGGATGGAAATAAGTTGAGAAGGCTGAGGCTGCTGAACGCCGAAACTAGGAACTCGGTCAACTCATCAGAACATCGAGAAATGGATACTTCAATCGACAATGCCCGCGCAGAGACTGCCCTCGGAGCAGGCAGAGCGTTAGTCGTGTGGTTTCTCTTCTTCCTGATTTCCTTCGGACTCGGTTATCCGACTCTCAATCGGTATGACGCAAGGGAACTGGGTCCCGACTGGGTGAGTTACTACAGCATGGTCCTTCATCAGGATGGGCCGAACGACATTCCATTTGGCTACAGGGTGCTGGTGCCTGAGATCGCGAGGCCCTTCTATCTCCTTGCCAAGGGAAGAGTCGGCTCATGGAATCCGGTGTTCTTCGGGCTGTTGATGTCGAATTGCTTGTTTTGCGCCACCGCCGCATTCTTGTTTCTGCTGATCGGACTCTGCGTGCTGCACGATTTACCCATCGCGCTTCTCGGATGCACACTCTATCTGCTCAACTGGGTTGTTCCCAACCTGTTCCTATCGGGCCTTGTGGATTCATCGGAAGCATGTCTCATGATGGCCATTACCTGGGCGTTGTTTTCGCGGAGATGGTGGTTGCTTCCTCTGATCGGCATTCCAGGCGGATTTGCCAAGCAGAGTTTCATGCTGTTTTCCACACTCTTCGCGGCGACATGGTGGTTGACCTCGAAGAGGGCCGACAGGACGTATCCGCAGTTCTTTTGGGTAGCGGCTCTTGGGGGCACCAGTGCAGCATCAGTGGTCCTGGCGCATCGAATCGTTGCGGGGTCGACCATTTCGCCCTTGGCAATGGCGGCGTGGTGGGGTTGTGAGGGCAGTTGTACTGTTGCGATTCTGAAGGAGTTTACGGACCAGGAATTCTGGTATGCCTTTGGCTGGCTCCTGCCGCTTGGAGTCATCCGCATGAACCGGTTACCGAAACCCTGGGTTGCGGCGTCGATCGCAACGGCATTGCTTACACTGGCCCTTGGTGGTTACGCAGGCAGTCTTGGAAATGTTTGCCGGCCCGTTTTCAGCGTTATAGGGCCAGTTCTCACCTTGTCTGTCGCCACCCTTCTTGCGGGCGGTCGCACTGGGAACTGGCGGAACCGGACAACCATAAAATCGTGAATCATCTCGCGCGGTCTTTGGCAGCCGGGAGGCAAAATGGAAGTCGCAGTTGAATCGGAGGCGATCGGCGAGATTCCGAATGGTAGGAATCGTGGGGTAGGGCAGTGAAGGCAGTGAAAACGAAGAGGCTGTCTGATCGGCCACGGGTTGTGGACTGCGCTGTTCTTTTTTGCCTGATCGTTCTTTCTGCGTTGACTTATCTATTCAGGCTCGGCTTCTATGCTGATGACTGGTATTACTATTCCACGTTTGCTGGAAGCCCGGACCACGGCCTCGGAGCGAATTTCCGAGCGTTGTCTTCGGCAGATCCAAATCTGCTGATGCGCCCGGTGCAACTCGTTTACTTTGTTCTGAGCTTCAAGGCATTCGGTCTGCAAGCACTGCCGTATCACTTGGTGAACACCGCAGTCCTTGGTCTCGTAACTGTTCTCCTCTACCTCATGCTCACGGAACTGCGTGCCGGACGCAGACTGGCATTTGCAATCGCAGTTGTTTTCGGATTCCTGCCCCATTACTCGACAGATCGGATCTGGATTTCCTCGCAACAAGCCACATTGTGCATGGCATTCGCATTCTTGGGGATCTTCGCTTTGTCGAGATCGGTTCGAACAGAAGAAGAACACCGGACAGGGTGGGCGTTGCTCGCCTTCCTGGCTCTGGCCCTCAGCATTCTTTCTTACGAAGTAGCCTTTGGAATGATTGCCGCCTCATTGGGAGTTATTGGTTGGATGAGTTACAGAGATTCACGCGCCTCGTCCAAGCGTGCTCTCAGGAGGGTGGGCGGCATTGCCGGCATGGCCGCTGTTCTACTGGTGGTCATTTTGGTCAAATTCCGAATACAAAAGAATGTTAGTTATCATCACCATTTCTTCACTCACTTCTGGGGACTGATTTGGCACGCCATTGTCCAGGCGTTCCAGTTCAATCTATGGACTTATTTCTTGAATATGCCTGCAGTTTTGGCAGGCCTGTATCGACATTCCGCGTTGAGCTTGGCGGCGGCGGCCATGGCGGCCGTTCTTTTCTCCCCGGTGACTGCTTATCTTTGGCGGACGATGAAACCTTCCGAATTCCCCACTTGGCGCATGTGCCTGTGGTTGATCGTCGTTGGTTTCGGTGTGTTTGTATTGGGCTATGGTCTCTTCCTCTCCTCCATTGATACCAACTTCTCCTCCCCGGGATTGGCCAATCGCGCAGCGATCGGATCTGCACCAGGCGCTGCCTGCGTGCTAGTCGCGATCGCAGGTCTGCTGTGTTCATTGTTAAAGTCCGAGGTTGCGCGCGCCCGCATGTTTTCGCTCGCAATGGGTATCATTTGCGGGGTGGACTGCCTGGTATTAAGCGGAATCACATCCTTTTGGGCAGACGCAGCATCTCAACAAACTGAGATCCTCAGGTCGGTGGCCGCCAATGTGCGCTCCCTGCCGCGGGGGAGTGTGCTCCTGCTTGACGGGTTCTGCAGGTATTCCGGCCCGGGAATTGTCTTCGAGGGAAGTGACGACACGACCGGAGCAATTGAACTTACTTTGAACGATTTCTCCGTAAGCAGCGATGTGATCTCTTCCAATATGCGTTTTGGCGAAGACGCGGTAGAAACGACAATGTACGGACAGCTCTCCGGTCATTATCCCTATGGGAACCATCTCTTCGTCTACAACGTCGAGCAACAGAGTCTCACGGTATTACGTTCAAAAGAGGCGTCGACCGCGTATTTAGGCGCGATGAATCCCACAGGGGATGGCGGTTGCCCGGCTGCTCGCGAAGGGGATGGGGCCAGGATCTTCTGAGCTCAAGAGATTCGAGTTCCCGGCAACCGTCTTGTATTGAAACCCAGCCGTTCAGCCTTAAGGAACCTCTGAGCAAGCCATGTTCTTGACTGGTTGCACGAGGGTTCGAATTGATTGGGCGTAAGAGAGGCGGGTTTGTGCGAAAAGAAGAATCATGGCCGCATTTCGTAGCCGTATTGACGGTTGAACGACGCAGTCCTGATTTGAAGTCCGGCATCACCGGAGTAACTGCTCCTGTTGATTACGCGCCGAGAACGAAGAAAACTGAACACACAATGCAGCGCAAGATTCCGAGCGGGAAGTGCGAAAGCGATGTGCATCTCGGGGCGTCATTACCAAAGTAATTAACGGCGGTAATCTTCGCGGTTTGACCACGCTTAAATGGAGCAACTCATTGAAAAAATGTCCTCTCGCTTCTGGTCCTGTGATACTTTTAATAGTGCTTCAGGGGAGCCGCAGCGCCTCGCGGCAAGTGCGAGGGCGGCGGATGCGCAGCCATAAAATGTGGTTGCAAAGCAAATTTACCGAAAGCTTTTTTCCATTTTAGTTGCATGAACCCAACTGCGGAGGATAAACGCATGCAAAGTTCTTTTTTGAGATCTGTGGGTCGAGTACTCGCCTCGGTTTCTGTGTCATTGTTGCCCATTGCCTTGGCTGCTCAGGCTGCTCCAACAGCGAAGGGAGCTGCCAATGACACGCCGTCCAGGTGGGATATCTTTGCTGGTTACAGCTATCTTGCTCCCAAGGGGACGGTCCAGGTTCCTCAAGCGAACGGCACGACCGTGCCCTATTCCTATGATGCGGTCAATGTGGGCGGGCTCTTCAGCGGAGCTTATTTCTTCAACCGCTTCGTCGGTGTTCAGGCGGAATTTGGCGTGCACGAGTGGGGCGGCCCAAGCTCAAACGGCAGTAACATCGGCACCCGTGGCAATGACGATGGCTTCGTCACGGTGGCAGGTGGCGTGATCTTTCGATTTCCTGCCGGCAACATTACGCCGTTCGCGCACGGACTCGTGGGTGGTGCGCAGATCGACGGGCCAGACCATGAGTCCTATAAGTGGGGTCCTGACCTGACAGTGGGCGGAGGCATGGACTATGAGACGCCATGGCTCAACCATCGCTTGGCCATTCGGCTCTTCCAGGCCGACTACGAGTACATGCACGCCGATTGGGGTCAGGTCGTGGGGGGCGGCCGCGCCAACATCAATGCTGCGCGCCTGAGCGCAGGCGTGGTGTTCCATGTTGGATCGATTGCACCTCCGGCGCCAATTACGCTGGCTTGCTCGGCGAGCCCGGAGACGATTTTCCCTGGCGACCCGGTTACGCTGACAGCTTCAGCGGGTGGCCTGAACCCGAAGGACCATGTGATCTATACCTGGTCCGGGACAGGCGTGACGGGCAGCGATGCGAACCCCAAGATTGACACCAGCGCTCTGGCGCCCGGTGAGTACACGGTGACAGGGACGGTGAAGGAAGGCAGGGCGGGCAGGGAAGGACTGAAGCCGTGGGAGACGGCGACGTGCACGGCCGGGATCACGGTGAAAGCGTTTGAGCCACCGACGATCAGCTGCTCGGCCAGCCCCAGCACCATCAAGCCGGGTGACGCTTCGACGATCACGGCAGTAGGCGTGAGCCCGCAAAACCGCCCATTGACGTACAGCTATTCGGCCTCTGCCGGAACGATCACGGGAACCGGGACAACGGCGGAGTACTCTTCGGCGGGCGCGCCGACGGGGGCGGTGGGAATCACTTGTAATGTCTCAGACGACAAGGGACACACGGCGAGCTCCTCAACCAGCCTGACGATTACCGCGCCATATGTGCCGCCGGCGCCGAAAACGCAGGCGCTGTGCTCGATCAGCTTCGCCAACGACAAGAAGCGGCCGATGCGCGTGGACAACGAAGCCAAGGCGTGTCTGGACCAGGTGGCATTGGATCTGAAGCAGCAGGCTGACGCCAAGGCAGTGGTGGTGGGCGAGTCCGATGCGGACGAGAACGCCAAGACGGCCAAGGAACAGAAGTACGCGGCCAAGCACAAGCACGCCACGGTGGATGAATTCGCCGCGCAGCGCGCCGTAAATGCCAAGGACTACCTGGTGACGGAGCAGGGGATCGACGCTTCGCGCATCAGCGTGGCCACGGGCACGACCGACGGGCAGACGGAGGAGAACTACCTGGTGCCGGCGGGCGCGACGTTCAGCTCTGACGTGAGCGGGACGACGCCTGTGGACGAGACGGTGGTGAAGCCGCAGGTGCGGAAGCCGCTGGCGGAGCGCCACCCGGCGAGGAAGACGGCGCAGTAAGCCGGCTCTGTTGGTTGCACAAATCGCGGGCCCCTGCTTTCGAAGGCGGGGGTTCGCGGAATCTGAGACAGTTTCTTCTGCAGTGTGTTGAGGCTTACCGGTGAACCAACCGGCCAGCCTCTTCGCTTTCTGGGGCGTCGTTTCATCAAAGGTCTGGCCGGATTAGAGACGTATAGGAATGCCGAGGAGGCGGCGATTTTGGCCAGTTTAGTAACGGAGATGAGTCACGGACGGTTTATCTTCTTTAGAATTAATCGATGGCGGAGAGGGAGGGATTCGAACCCCCGATACCCGTAAAGGTATGCCTGATTTCGAGTC